>Ga0187888_1000310_pt1 | contig 52793 bp, 54 predicted proteins | sample June2016WEW_7_40_FD_132987 | JGI IMG/M metagenome (GOLD analysis project Ga0187888, IMG submission 132987) | Peatland microbial communities from SPRUCE experiment site at the Marcell Experimental Forest, Minnesota, USA - June2016WEW_7_40 | ecosystem: Environmental > Terrestrial > Soil > Wetlands...
AAACCCGGGCACCGATATGGGAAGAAAGTGCGGTTCAAACGCGGGCTGGACAGGATGACGGCGGAGCTCGACCTGCTCCGCCGTTACTACCCGACCGCGGAATGGCACCCATCTGGCGCGGGCGGATGGATCAGGATTCCAGGTTACAAATTTCCGCCGACGTGGAGTCGGGACATGGATACGATCTGCTTCGAAGTTCCGGCGGGATACCCTGGACAGGCGCCGTATGCCTTCTATGTCACGTCAGGCCTGCGGCTGAAGGCGACCGGAGCCGTTCCGCAGGCTTATCAGGAAGGCGCTTCAACACCCTTTGGTGGATCGTGGGGGAAATTCTCCTGGTCGCACGATAACACATGGAAGCCCAGCGCTGATGTTTCGAGCGGGAGCAACCTCGCCAATTTCGTGCTTAGCTTTGCCGATCGGTTGAAGGAGGGTGCCTAATGCAAATCCATATTGATTCGGCGCTCATGGAGCGAGTTCAGGGCCATCTCCACAGACGCCAAACCGAGCAGGTTGCGTTCCTATTTGCCAGGGCGACCGGACCACAGCTCCTTACTGCATCCGAAATTTACCTGGTACCTTCCTCTGAGCTCGTGCACGAATCACGGTTTCACGCGGAGATCTCCGATGAGGCACAGGCGAAGATCATCAAAATGGCCGCAGACAAAAGTCTGCTGCTGGTGGAAGTTCACTCTCATCCCGGATGCGAGAGAGGCGCCGGATTCTCTCCCAGCGATCTGGCTGGGTTCCGGGAGTTCGTGCCGCATATCTTCTGGCGGCTGAGAGTGAAACAGTATGCCGCACTCGTTTTCGGCGATCACGACTACGACGCTTTGGCCTGGATGAATGATCCGATTGAGCCCGTGCCATTCAGCGCACTGGTCGTAAACGGAAGCGTAATCGCCCCTACCGGCGTGACCATTCGTGAATTCGAGCGGCAAAAAAGAGAAGCGGAGCGGTATTCGCGGCAAATTGCGATGTTCGGCAAGGAAGGCCAGGTACGAATCGGCCAGGTGTCGGTTGTAATCGGCGGCGTCGGCGGTCTTGGCAGCCACATCGTCCAGCAACTCGCGTACGCCGGCGTGAAAAAGTATTTCCTTGTCGATATGGACCGTGTTGACCGCACAAACCTTAACCGATTCGTGATTGGTACTGAAGCCGATCTGGGACGGATGAAGGCTGAAGTGGCCGGTGATTTCATCAGACGCGTCCAGCCGGACGCCGAGATCTCAATTATTCCGGAGTCGGTCATCTCGGGTGCCGCATTCGACGCGGTTTCCAAGTGTTCGATCGTCTTCGGCTGTGTCGATAACGATGGTCCGCGGCTGGCGCTATTGGAGCTGTGCTGCTCGTTACAGAAGCCGTACATCGACGTCGCCACCGACGTTCCTTCTCCTGGCTGTTTCGGCGGGCGGATGGTCTTCACGGGCATAGGGAAGGGATGCCTTGCCTGCCGCGAAGAACTGGATCAAAGTGAGGTGCGGCGCTTTTTCTCAACGCCCGAGCAGCGGATCGAAGATGACAAGATCTATGGGATCGATCGCTCGGCGCTGGGGGCGAGCGGGCCTTCCGTTGTTTTTCTTAATGGCACTCTGGCATCGCTGGCGGTGACGGAATTCACGACCTTTATTACGGGGCTCCGCGCACCGTTGCCGTATCTGACCTACCGCGGCGAGATGGGTATCGTGACGACAACAAGGGCACCGGAAAAAGGCTGCTACTATTGCGATTCCCTCTGGAGCGGCGAGTCGATTGGAAACCCCGAGCGTTATCTGAATCTAAAGGGCTGAGCTGCGCTGTCTTGTCAATTGCCGCAAATGTTCTATCGATTCAGTTCATTTTCGAGAGTCGCGACCGATGCAATCACTCGATCAAACTCCGGCGGCTCACCGATAATCATTGCGGCCATGCGGCCGTAGTCACGACGAAGCTCTTCGATCATTGAGTCGGTCGGGGTCAATAAAAAGCTTCCGGGGACGGCTCGATCCAGTCCGAGGTCCGGGCTGTTGAAGAACATGCGGGCGTGAGTCACACAATCTGCCCCAAGCAGGCGATCGCCGCTGGTGCGCGGACCCAGTTCCGACTGGAGAATTTGATGCACGTCGTAGTAGTGGCGTGAGACACGCTGGCCTTCGCCGCGCAACACGCCGCGCTTCTCGAACCAGTTCCTTACGCCGTGCAGGATGACGATTTTGTCCCAGAAGGTTCGCTCTGCAGCGACCGTCGTCACATGCTCGGCCCGCAGAGCCAGTCGCGGCACCTCGTCTGAAATGTAAGGGACTATGCTCGTCTCCTCATGTGGATCGAGCGCCGATTTAGCTCCGGATTCGAGTTTCACCGCCGGCCGAATGTAGTCATCTCGCGTTGTTGTCACCGTCGGGTACCAAAACAACAAGCTCTGGCCGTCTGGATCATCGGGGTCAACGGCAACGGTGGGGTCATTCGGTCTGATCTTCGCGTCGGCGAAGGCTTCGCGTACAATTTTCGCAAATTGCCGTGCAAGAGTGTTCTGGATGTAGTCGCGGCAGGAGTCCTTGATTGCGTCGAGTCGCGCCTGCCGCTTCTTCCGGCTCATGGCCTCAAGCTCCGGAACGGACGCGGCCTGCCCGAGGTCCTCCCGAAAGACGGTGATGTCGATGTCTTCAGAGAATCTGGAAATCAGCCCGTAGGCTTTCGAGAGCGACGTTCCGCCCTTAAATAGAAATCTTGGATGGCCGGCGGGCAGGCCATTGAAAAGAGCATCGAGGGTCCAGGTGACCCAGAGGTCTTTTTCGATGTTCTGTTCTGGCGTGCCGAGCCGAGCCGCGGCGCTAAGGAAAATGTCGCGGCGATCCCGCGAGCCTGCTCTGAGAAACTCCGAAAAGCCGGGATTCATCGCGTCCGCCTCGCGGAGCGATCGGTCGCGGCAGTTGCAGTCGCGATTGGAGACGACGCGCCCTTACGAGTGGTAGCGTGTGGCTGATCCGTATCGCGAAGGAATCTGGAGACGAGGTCCCGCATCCAAGTGGGGAGAGCGTCGAGGCCGCTGCGAAGGTCGTCGCGAATGGCTTTGCCCTGTCTTGGGTCTTCCAAAATTCTCGCGATCCTTTTCAGAATCGAATCGCCATCAGTCGGGAGCATGTCGTGCAGCCAGTGAAGTGCCTGTACGATGCGCATTGCCGGCCGGCCGGCCCAGTAGAGCCGGCTTGGAGCGGTCAGTTTGAAGGCGATAACGAGCTTGTCGAGGTGAATGGGACGGAGCCGGGCATCTGTGTGGACCGTGACCTTGGCGGGCACTGCGTCAGTCAGGCCTAGTTGATTGGCAGCAGTCATTCCATCGGGAAGAAAGCGGGCCTTCTCCCTCCGCGTGACCGCATCAATGATGGCGGTGTAATCAGGCGTGCTCGGTTTGCCAGTCAGCGTGTTGACGCGCGGAAGATCGTAGAGTCCGCGATCGATGCGCCGAAGATCGCCCGAGAGCGAGAGGCGCTGGAGGGCTTTATCGACACCGGAGCGGGCGCCGAGATCGAGGAAGTCGTTCGGAGTCCATACCCGGATGGATTTGTCGCGGCGGATGCGGTCGAGGATCGCGCGCCTAAGATCGAGGTTGGGGCCGCGCCGGAGCGTTTTTGTTTGTCCGATCTTTGTAGACATATTTCGGACAGATCCTCACTTCCGTCCGTCCGAAGAACGTATACATTTTTCGGACAAATTCAGGATACCACAGGAGAATCAGCTGGCGGCGCTGGCCGTCGCGCCGTTGGTGCTGCGCGAGGGCCGTCAAAAGTCCAGAGTCCAATAAGAGTCCATTAACGGACCCGCAAAATCCGGTTCTTTGGAATCAGTAAGCCTGGGATCGTCAGCAACGGCGCCGTGGACGCTAAATTCTGTATTATCAATCTACGGGCAATTTCCACCATTGGCAGTCGCATCGTGCTGCTGAATTTCGGCCCGTCAAAAAGAACCGCAGACGTAAGGTCGGTAGGCACGATTTTCAGCTTACGGCACGCGCAAACAATTCGTTCGCCAACTGCACCGAGCTTCGCAGCCGATGCGGTGCTTGGAACGACTCCAATAACGCGAGGCGGCGTTCCTCGAAGGTGGGATAGTGCTGAGGCACTTCCTTCCGCGTCCCCTTCAGATGCAATTCAATCGCGCTTAGAAACTGGCAGATCCATAGAATGTGCATCTCCCTTACGTCATCCCAGTGAACTGGGCGATCTCGCGACGTCCGCAGAATACAACCGGCGGCGAATCGGTCGGCCGCAATCTCTTGGTTGCGCAGGACGATACACTCCTCAGTGCTCAGTGTCCCCATATGGTCGGGAGTCCAATGCTTCAGCCCGACATGGCCAAGCTCATGAAGCATCAGAAATACGCCGATGAGATGAGCGAAGTGCACGACGCCGAGTCTGGGAGGCGTGAGGCCTTTCAGCGCGTCGTTGACTCGGACGAAGACTTGAGGCGAGGGAGCGTCTAGCTCTGATACGACCACTCTCAGCGCATCGAGATAGACCTGAAGCTTGTCGGGCGACTCAGGCGAATCGCTCAGATATGTTCCGAGGGACACTTCTGCAAGGGGGCGGAGAACGAATGTCATCCCAAACGGGATTTGGATAAAGTAGCGCCCTGAGGATCTGAACTTACTTGCAAACCCTTCAAAACGAAATCGCGGCGTTGCGACGATCGGTGTTCGGCTGAGGGTCGCCCGCAGATCCTCAGGAAGGAGGCGGAAGGCAGGTCGCCGATAGGGATTGAGAACCGGATTGCTGAGAACCGCCTCGGGCATCATTGCGGCATCGAAATCGGCGACGGTCTTAAGCCTGGACAGCAAAGCGGCCAGACGAGAAGGGTCGATTGGTGAACCATCCAGCGAAGCCCCTGGCTGCGTGAACGCCCGAAAAAGAGGGTCGGTTCGTTGTGCCGCCCGCGCCAGTGCCACTAGCTCGGCCCATTCGTCCTCAGAAAGCCGGGCTCTGATGTCGCCAGCGTACTTCGCGGCGATGTGTCTTCCCAAGAAGTTATAGAAAAAGCGAATCATTCGGCAGCCAAGCTCTCTTGCGCGCAATCTGTCTCAGTTCATCAAATGCGGAAGTAACCTTGTGGATGCCTTTCGCGCATTGGGGGTCGGCCGTCTCTCGTATTGCCTGCAATCGAGTGTCGGCGGATGGAGCGTATTTCTCCTCATCTTTCGATCCATATGCCTCACACAGGCGATAAAACTCAAACAGAAGGGCAATGAATCCGCCCAATGGTTCCGTGGTGACACCGCTGACAACGCCAGAGAATGTTGCAAACGCAAACCTGTCTGCTTCGATCTCGCAGGCTGCGAGCATTTCCGGTGTCTTTTCGGGCGGCGCTTCCTTGATTCGGGCGTGATGCTTCAGGCGGAAGTGACCGTGCTCATGCAGAACGACAAATATCAAAATGTTGCGGCTGAACGGGTAAATCCGCTGCGCGCTCTCAGGGCGATTCAGCCTGTGCGGACCTCCGTCCAACGCCGAGGGGTCGCCGGTAGCCGCAAACCGGGCGAGTTCGCAAATCCGGCGTGCGACATCCTCTCGTTGCGCCGCGTCGACTTTTGCATTAAACACGAAAACTAGGTCGACTAGTCGAGCGACGACTCGACACAATCGGGCGTTGACCAAGATGATCTTATGGCCTCCGCGGAGCAACCTCGCTTCCGCATGAAAGAGCGGAGCCGGTACAACTATAATCGGGATGTCAAACACAGCGCGGTCTTTGCCGAGCAGGTTGTAGGCTGAGTAGCGCAGATACGTTGCAAGCGGTCCCGGCGCGTTCGTCCAGGATAAGACCGACGGCGAAAATCTGCGAGGGTTAAGTCCCGTTTCGAGGGTTTGCAACAGAAAATCGGTTGTCAGGGCGTCCATAGCCTCGATCTCCGGCTCCGCAGTGACCATCTTTCGAAGCCATGATTCGGCTCGGACGCGGTCGTACATGGCAAGCTCGGCCTCGAACGGCGTCCCCTTGGCAATTGTCCGCAGCAACTCGTTGTCACTCATGACGAGATTGATAAACTTAAACGCCGCTGCGTCGAGCATCGGCGGCGTACCGACCCCCTCCGCGCCTGTCTCTGCCTTCAAGGTCCGACCTCTCCGGAGCGCGTTGCGCACAGTGAACCAGAAATTCATCATCGGTCTTGGAAGGTAGTTAGTGCATCCTATTAATTCCGAAGACGACGTAGTTATAGTCTGTGACCGGCGCCAGGCCATCCGCACGGACAAGCTGGCCACGCGCCTTGTCGTATACTATCTCCGTCCAGTCCCATTTATCGGCGGGTGCCTGCACGGCAACGTAATCGCCCTCGGCCAGTCGAGCGCCTAAGGGGTTATCGCCGAAATCCAGGCCCATATAGAAGCTTTGAACAGGCACATTTCGATGCCGCTGCCCAAGCGCCCGCATGAGCCCCGATGAAATCGCAACCAACGGCTTCATCGCTGGCTGGACCACGGTCAGGACGTCGAGCCCCTTGCGAAATACGTCCGAGTCAAGGAAGCTCAAAAACTTCTCGTCATCCGTGTTCTTGACGTTGATCGTGTTGCACTCGAAAGCAATGCCATTTGGTCCGGCCGTCAGGCCCGAGAAAATTGGCCAGCCGATGATTGCGGCGTGCTCGCCGTTACGTGCACGCACAGTCATGTTGAATTGAAGAGATTCCTCTACCTTCTCACCGAGATCGTTCTTGCCGAGATAGTTCACTGCCGCAAAGTTGAAGAGGACCTTATGCTCTCCTGCGCCAGGATATTCCGCGATGAATAGACGATTAAGAGTGACATTTAAGCGGAGGCCCGCCAAGCCCGATTGGCCATTGAAGGTACCTGCGGGGGCGATGCCTAAATGCTTGTCAGTGGGAGCCGGCGCGATGAAACCGAAGTTATGAGAAATGAACATATAGGCGGGAGGCTTCTTTTTCCTGATTCCGAATATGCCCAGGCTGCGACCGCCTTCTTCGTCGGCCGCTAGCTGATCGAACTCCCGTGCGCGCTGTTCATCTCCAAGCTCGCGGAGCTTTTGTGCACAATCGCTGGGCGAGTAGCTTCCAATGACCCTCAACTCCGGAAATTGATCGCTCATCAAATCCCTCCTGACAGCTTGAGCTTGCTCGATTCTCCCAAATTTCGGACATTGATACAGGAGCGCTGCGACGCCGTCGTCGCCTTCCAAGGCGCATCATGAACTACTCGCTACACTCGACGCCGACCGCCCATTTAGTTGTTCACTGTACGTGCTTCACGCGCCCAAGGCAGCTTTCTTCCTAGCATCGCCTACTCTCCCGAGCGAATTAGTCCGCAACCAAACCGCAATATATAGACAACGCCAAGAATGTAACCACCATATCATGTGGTATACTCTCAATGGAGGCTTTCTATGCCAAAAGAAGAAGAACTGTTCGTAGAGCGTCGTCCGCAAGGGGACTACGCAGTCCGGCGCGGCGGCTCAGAACGCGCGAGCGCCGTAGAACCAACCCAAGCCGAAGCGATTGAGCGAGCCAAACAAATCAACAACGGCGGCCCCGTTCTGGTCGAGCGAGTCCGTAATACGGATGTCGGCCACCGCGACAAGTGGCGCAAACCCTGAGTAGCGTCCCCGGCACATTCGACCTGAAAAAGAGGATCCTCAAGGGAATTTTCGCCTCAGCTTAACCAAGCGAAAGTTCGTAGACCGCCTGTCGCGGTCCGAATGCGACGCGCTCAGCCAAGACAGTTCCACCGTTGGAGGTGGCTACGAGCGAGGGGCTGCCCTAGCTATCCACTCGGCCGAGACCAATCCCTGCCGAGCGATTAAATCCGCATTACTCGAAGATAAGCGGCGCACGCTTCTGCGACCGCTGGTGGTAAGAGATCTCTTCCAGAGCGAGGCGGTCGACCGCCTGCTTTTCCGCTGGCCAAAACTGTGGGCGTCGTCGTAAAATCTCAGTGGCGATATGAGTCGGGCAAAACGAGAGTTGCGGGATTCAGGATCTCGAGGCCCACGCCGTGCTCGTGCAGGCGATGGCCGATGTTGGCGCTGACCCAGCCCTCGTCTACGCATTCCGAAAAACGGCTCTCAAAGGCCTCGATGATGGCATTTGACGCAGCGGTCGAGGAATACTACGCCGCACTGAAGCAAGGACGCCAGTAGCCTTCGTTGCCTGTCAATACCTTTCCAGTTTGGAACTTATATTGACAAGATGCCCAGAGCCGAGGAGCGGTCGGGTTTCAACTGTGGGAACACAGGCTGGACAGTCGAGCAATGGGACGTCGCCCCGCCGAAAGCACCTTGAATCGGGAGCAGGTGCGTTCCCCAAGGGGAGTGCACCTGCTTTTCGACTGTATCAAAACCGTATCAAAAGGCCATCTGAAACAGCCATTGGGTTGTCCGTCGAGCGAAGAGCAGATTCCCCAGGTTATTGAAAAGACTGAAAAAACGGGAAACGGAATGGACGGTTTGGAAGGGAGTTTCACGCGCCCAACGCAGGTGCGTCGCACACAACTGGCACACAAAGTCGGAAGCTCAGATTGAAAAGTCTGGTGTTAAGCGGCCGAATTCACTGATCCAAGCGAATCAGTAGTTTCGGTTCCAATCCGCTGTCGCCAATAATGTGTGGAACCTGTGTGCCGCTTCCGTCCCACTTTTGGCCGGCTCGGCATCCCGCCGAGCTGAGACTGAGCCCCGATCAGTCATCATCTTTCGAAACTCCAAGGAGCTCTGCCGAGTAGCGTCGCGTCGTGTGCCGTCGGTGTGCAGCGACGAAATGGTATTTCCTACTTGCCTGCTTTGAAGTTTGCGCGCACGCATACAGCGTTCGTAATAACGAGGGCTTCTTGGGCGGTAGGGCCCGCCTACGGCCCGAATACAACTCAAACGTTTCAATGATCGCGGTCATTGGGACCTCTGATCATTCGCATTTCTTAAACCGCCCTAGAAAGTGTGATCTGCGGCCTCCGGTGTTGAGGAAGTGTGCAGTGCTGAGCAAATGGATGAAGGTGCGGACCATCCCTAACTGTAGGTGCATCTCAAATCGGTTCGCGATGGAAGACCGGCGAATAAAGATGAACGTGCGTCCCTACGATGAGTTACCAAGTAATGGCGACGGGCGATTCGTTCGCCCGGGACAGTTCCGAAGCATCCGCCAGTGCCTAGCGCTGTCGCGCAGGACGTCACACTACCTCGATGCGTAAACGTGGCAGTTGCATTGGGAGCACCGGACCACCCCACTTGTCGGGACCGAACTGGCCGAAGTGCCGACTAGAACGAAGCGGCTTGCGGACGCTGCGCGCACCTGGCTGTCAGCTCATGAGCGCAAAGCGACCATTGCGCAGCAGAAGGAACCAGAGTAGTGGAACCCCTCCATTGCTAAGTTTGGGCGTCTGCGTTCACACGCTTTCTCGTCCAGTCTTTTAAAAACCAGTGGATCGTTCGCACGCCTGAGCGACGTTCTGGTATCTTTTGCGCTATTATCTTCTAAACACGCTAGCGGTTGTTTTACGATTATTTGTTAAAGGAGTCGCTTGGGAACTAAGCGCTATTTCTGCAGATTGGAGGTCCCGAATTGCGTCTCGATGTTACCATCTTGCTTTGCGTGGGCAACTGAGCCCGTTCGGGGCACCAATGAGCGTTTCGCGAGGTATTGCCCAGTTGCGCTACAACGACGACATCATCGTCGAAGAAACAAATGGCAAGGTCGGCATTGAGGGCCGGTACAGTGAACCAACCAGTCGCTGGATCTTGAGTTCAAGGGTGGCAAGGATCCCGTCAGATTGGAAGTTGTAACGAGCCACGAGTAGACAGTTGCCGTGTAGCCGTTTCTGCAAAGGAGACCCTATGTCCAGTGAATTGTCAAATAGTGACGAGCTCAATGCGATACAGATAAACGATCATCTCATCCTGACGGCGCGCCGACGCGTCGGACAGCCCGGGCAGATACTGTACTTCCAACAACGCTCCTCGTCTGCCGGCATGCCTGAGTTCGCGCTTCTACGAGAGAACGTTGAGGACCTTCCCATCGCACCCGGCGCGCCACCATCCGGGACATTCGCGTTCATGGAGACTCGCGTGGCCACGCCGGTGCCAATGGTGCGCGTTTTTGGGAAGGACGGCCATCGCGATATGCCTGTTCAGCAGTTTTCCGAAGGCATTCCAGCCGCTGGGATGAAACTAAGCCTTCCAGTCATCAACTCGACTGCATCGGTCGACGACGCCATTCGTGCAATGAGAAACCGAGATACTCGCGCCGTGGTCGTCTCTTATTCACCCACAAACTACCAGTTACTGATGAATCACCAGATTGCGCGAGCGCACCTTCAACACCTTACTCTAGCCGATATCCGACCGCAGGGCCACACAGTTTCAAGCTGGAGCGATGCCATCCCGGCGCCGCGAACGCGGCTATTTTCGATGGTGCAGCCGCTGAATCAACCTACTGCCGATATCGCGAGCCTATATGAAAGCGTCGGAGGCGTCGTCGCCAACGCGAGTAAGATCTGTCTCTGCAGCAGCAATATCCGGTCGCACACGGTGTGGGACCAGGCTCCGTCCTTGGATGGCACGCCCTGCCGCAAACCCACGCAGGGTCACGGGACTCTAAAGTGTTTTTGAGGTTCCGATAGATTCACATGGATAAAATCACTGGTGTTCTGGACGCGTTACAGGGCATTTTTGGGAAAGGCTTTGTACTCGCCGGTTTTCTTCCTGTCATCCTTCTGTTGAGCGTCTCCTGGATCTTGGGCTGCTGGCTTTCGGCATCCTGCCGTGAATTCTCCGAATATCTGCTGTACGCTAAACTACTCCAGAAATTCGCGTTGGGCGTCATCATGTTGCTGCTGGTGTCCATGGTGAGCTTCGTGTTTTGGCAATTGAACGCCTGGTTTCGGCAATGCCTGGAAGGCCGGATATGGCCTTTGAGTGTACAGAACTGGCTGTCCGTGGAATATCGAAACAAATGCAGAGTGCTGGATGAGCAGGTGCAGCGGTTCTTGAACGAAGGCGGCGAATACCGGAGAGCGGTGGCGCTGTGGCCTGCCCAGCTCATTGCAAATTCAACGGGAATGGGTAACGCCGTGCAGGATCCGAACCTGGATCGCGACTACCAAAAGCTCAAACGAAGATTCGGCGGGTCTCGTCCCGTTCCCTTCGAAGATGTTGAAGCGTTCTATACCCGCCTCTGTGCGGAATTGCGCCTCACGTCGCTTACCGCAGCGCCGGTGCTCGAAGAAATGTCTAACACTTTGTGCGACGACTTTCTTCCCAGAGGGCGTGACATGGCACAACGGGAACTATACCGAGTCATTCCTGAGCGACAGAGTTTTCCCGCAAGTGAGATGAGCATCGGCCCGACGCGTCTCATCAACCTCCAGGAAGCTCAGCGGGACTTCATCTCGCGCACCTACGGCATCGACGCCACGCTATTCTGGGCCGATCTTCTGAAGGTCGCATCGGACAATCAGAGTTTCGCCGCAACATTGGAGAATGCCAAGACTCGGTTGGATTTCTCGATTGCATTAACCGCCGTCGCCACCACTTTTACGCTGGGCTGGATCATCATGTGCGGAATCTTCGGAACTTCGTCCCTCGCGTATGTGGTGGTGGTAGTTTTTGGCGCCTTGGCCACGATCGTCGCCAGGCAGCTTGTGCTCATCAACTCTCAGACATTCGCTGAAACAGTACGTACTACGGTCGAACTATTTCGTTTCGACCTGCTAAAGGCGATGCACCTTCCAATGCCGGAAAATAGCGACCGGGAGCGAGAGATCTGGATGGGCCTAGCGCAACGCGTCGCGATAGGGATCCAAAATACGGTGACTTATCAGCACGAGGCTCCCCAAGGTCATGCGTAAGTTCTTGGTATTTGGCATTCCAGCCTTGGTGGCGTTTGGCGTCGGCCTGTATCGGGTCGCGACTGTGCGGCCGAAAGAGGGCGAGTACAGTGCCAAGTGGGTCGCTTCACGCGCCTTCGCCGCCAACCATCAGGTGCAGCAGGACGATTTAAGAGTTCCCGGCGGTATTGACGCGGTGGTTCGGCTGCTGCTTGAGGACGAGAGCTTGAACGGCGCTCACGTAAAAGGGGCGGCGCATCCTGCGGGGGCAGTACTCAGGGACGCCGATTTCGACCGTCGGCCCGATCTTTCCAAGCCGATGCCGCATGCCCAAATCTATTTCTACGTTACGAAAGAAGACTCTACTCCGATTGGGGGTTGGACAGAGGGTGCATCGATTGTCCCGTGTTATCTCAAGACCGAGGGCAAAGCGCCTGCTACCAAACAGCGCGCTATTTGTATTCACACTCCGTTGCGAATTCTCGCGATACACAAGGCGCAGAACACCAACGAGGCGTCCTGGCTGGCCATCGAGGTCCCCGAGAAGTTTCGCTGTACGTTTGCCGAATTCGCGATGGCCGACAAACGGACACTCTATCAGGTGAATCCACCTTAGGCAGCCTTGAGATCCGCTGATAATTTTGATCCGACGGGTCAGGCTTAAAGTTGCGTCGCGTGTACTCCCGCGCGGCACGAGCCTTCAACGCACCAAGCTGATCTTTGCTATTCGCCCTCCTGGCTGGTAGCAAGCGCGAATGTGCTCCCCCAATGGAAACAAAGTGCGCAAGCCGGCACCCGTGGGTAAGGAGATTGCCGTGGCAGAACCGACCTTGGTCCCAGCAATAACCACCGAATCGACTTCTCCGTTTGGTTGCAAACTGACTTCGTCAACGTTGCCATCCAGACAATTGCCTGCTGAGGGCAAGGGGCCCGCAGGAGAGCCGGTCACTGTTGGAGAAACCGTAAAACTTGCCGAACCCTGTTCCATCCAGACGAGAAGATAATAGTCAGTTTCCACCGCAATCGTCCAATGCAGCGTAGCAGTGCGCGGTCCGCCTAAGCCGTCGTCTTGGGGCGTCGCCTGCGCAAGCAGTTCGAGACCATTTGGCGATTGGGCGTAAAGGTAGATCTTCAGCCGGTCCCGCTTTGAATATGCCGTGGTCACTTTCGCGTCCAGCTCCCGGCCGCGCTCAAGGTGAATGGAAAAGTAGCGTTTGGGTTGCAGGGCGGCATCTGCGTAGTCCGCCACGGCCGTGCCCGAGACGAGGGCGATTGCTGAATCGGTTTGCGCCCAAACTTGGGCCAAGGACATGAGCGTCAACAGCAGAATTGTCCGGCCGGGACCCTTCATCATTTCACCCCTGGTCTTTAACGCATCGACACTTCGTTCCGCTGGGCGGCACGTCTACGCACTCCCAAGTGAAGCCGGGCGGACATTGGCCGCCGCTGCTCTCGGAATCGGCGCGAAAATGCATCTGCGTAAGTCTCACGCCGGTCACCCCTCTTTTCTTCAATACCTTATGAACTGCTTTAGCAATGTCTTCAATATGCGGTGACATATCAATTTTGTTGTTGGCCACCGGTTGCTCCTTTGCTTGGATTCGTCGGATTGGGAGTGGTTGCCGGGTTGGACACGGCAATGATGGTAAGTGGCGCCGCAAGTATCGTTTGGGCGTCGGCTTGTAAGAGGATCTGTTGCGGACCAGGTGTCTTAGTAACATCCGGCGTCATATAGATCTGAAGTGTTTTTCCATCGGCGCTGGCTGTGAATGTGAGATCAGTGCCATTAAACGAGGCGCGCTGGATGATGTTAAGCGATTGTCCGGAGTAGGAAATAAGGGCGGCCTCATTTTGCTTGACGATCGCTTTTGGCTGCTTCGCGTCCAGGGAAGGTTTGCCGGGTGGCGTGGACGCTGCGGGGGGAGGCACGGCATAGGAGCGGACGTTTCCCCTTGGGTCGATCAGGGTGAAAGTCTTGTACGCATCCAGGATGGTCTTGTCCACGGTAAGCTGCAGAGTATGGCAGGTCGGCTCATGACTCGAACAGGGAGTGAGACGGACGAGAGAGATGGCGTGTGGCTGGCGAGGATCGGGCTCGTCAACGACATAAGCCTGATCGAGAAGGATCTGCCATCTTCCGCTGTAGTTACGCGCCACCCCGTTTTGTACTGCTGTATCGAGCAAGGTTAAAGTCGACCTTGAATCGATGTCAGCCCTGGTGATTATGGGCTGGATTTCAATAATTGGGGCCTTCGCGGCCCACGCTGGACCGGCGAATGGAAACTTCAGTACGAATAAGCCGTTTCCGTCGCCCAGCGTGGCGGTGGAGACATAAATCTCTGCGACCACGCCGCCGAAATTCGAATCGGCGTACACGCTGTTGACTTCGGGCAGCGGCGCGCCGTTATATGCGATGACTGGATATTGGCTTGGCAAGTCGCTCACAGCGAGACCTGTATTCCTTGTCACAGTAAGTAACAGGTGGGTCGAGTCGGGCCCATTGAACTCTCGATCTAGTCCAATGATCCGAATATGCTCGTCCTGGAGGCGCGAATGAGGCGCGAGCGGAATCGGCGGGCCGTAACGTCCATTGACTACTCCGTCGGTCAACGCGGCCTGCTGTACGGTCGTCACGAGATACATCGTCTGGTCGGATTGAATCGTCAGTCCGTTGCCTTCCGAATAAACTTGAGGTCCGACATTCACCGTTGTCCCACTGAAGAAGTTCTTACCCTTGATCACGACCGTTCCCGAGTTTGCGTCCGTTCGGTACCATCGCACATCGTCCACCACTGCCCCGAGATCGGTCTCAACGCTTGCAGTCGATGGCGCTGTGACCTCGTCGAGGCGGGAAGTATCTCCCCGGAGGCCGGCGCCCCAGTTGTTCGGCGAGAACGCCAGAGAGAGCTTCTTGGTAATCGGTTCGGAATAATATGTCGTCAGGGTGTGATGGTCATAGTGATGCCAACCCGTTCTGACCTTTACGTTGATCATTTGATTGGCGTCCGAGGGCGTATCTGAAGCGGGTAACGAAACGATCGCGAAAAGTTGCCGCATGCCCGGGGAAACAGACCGGCGTCCGAGCACCGGTCGAAATTCCCAGCCGAATTGAAGAACACATCGGTTTTCGGCCGTGGTAGTAGTTTGACAGGATTCCTTCCCGGAAACTGGAGCCATACGCTGGAACGACAGGGTGTCGTTATCGCGGTAAAGATAGAACACTTGGCTTTGCCGCTGGAGGGCAGTGCTTACGGTAAGCATTTTGACCACTGCCGAACCACCGAATGCACTCGCCTTCGTACTCAGCGCTGCGGAATTATACGTCTTTTCCTGCGGCATCACCGCCACCAACTCAACTCCGGGTTTGTCAACTGTCAGCTCAACGATCGCTGCAGAGTCCCGCTCTCCGTAAGCAGGATCAATGCTTACGTTTAAACCAATAACCGCTTGCAATCGGGGTTCGCCCCGAGGCGAATCGCTTAGGAGGAGACGGTCCGAAAGAGCGCGTTCGAGCAGCATGCGCAAATTGAAGATCTGGTATGTCAAATTCGCCTGGTCATTCAGCAGATCACTGGCGCTTTCGCCGTATTGTGGTGAAAACGCAGCATTGTTTAGAATATTTTGAATGCCTGTCGGCAGCGACGCGTTGCCAGCAGCGCCACCGCCACCTCCGCCAGACCCACCTGATCCCGACCCGCCTCCGCTCGATCCCCCACCTCCGCCCGATCCTGAATCGCCCCCCGACCCGGACCCTCCGCCAGGAGAACTAGAGCCCGATCCGCCGCCTCCGCCAGACCCTCCGCCGCTCGATCCGGTGCCGGAAGATCCACCTGTGGCCGTACCACCAGATCCACTGGTTCCGCTGCCCGAACCCCCACCTGACGTTGCTGATAAAGCCGACCCTCCGGAGGCCGCTGGAGACGCTACTCCAAGACTCAAAGACCGGTAGACGCTCTGAACCTCGCTCCCCTGATAGAAACTCAACGCAGCCGCAAGGCTCGACGGATCGATGAACATTGTATTAGCCAGGCTCGCGTTCAGTTGATTCAACATAATCGTTAAAGATCTGTTGTCGTAGATCTTCGGCCTTCCTGCGGCGATGCCGTTGTCTTGCGCCAGTGCCGTGAAACAGGTCAATACCGAGAGGGCAAGGACTCTGACGATGAGAGGCAGGTTCGGCAAACGTGCTGATTGAGAGGTGCTCTTTGGGCGAGGGCTTCTCAAGTGCCGGGCCCTAGGGCAATGATTAGCCCTTTGCCGTTCCTCGCGATTCTGTTTCGCAATTCCCAAAACCCCGACAGGCGGCCTCGATGTACGGGCACCTAAACAATCTCCCCCAAAAAGGTCATGCGGCTTCATATGTCTGCTATGGCTGCCCGCCGAACTTATACAAGGGCAACGCCCTCCGTATATAACAAATGAGAGTTTTAGCAATAGTGCATTAGAGCGCTAGGATTAGTCAAGTCTTTCGCGCCGAGAGCGGGTACAAGTAATGTGGGATACGGCTTTTTCAAGAGAGTTTAATCTTGCGCCTGTTCGTAAATCCGAACACGGCCCTTTGTATTCGCGGTACTTGGGAGGGCTCATGTAAACTAATAATCAACAGCTTAGGCCATGTCATTTCTGGAAACCGAACAGACTAATGACGAACACGGCAATGTCTTCGTTGGGAAAGCCGGAGATAAGGCACGCTAGGACGCAGGAGGACGGTGTTCCCTGTACGGCGTTTAAAACGCGATTGTGACCTTTAGGGCGCTCTGCCTGGGCGTAACGTCGGTACGGGAGTGCCGGACGCGGATGATCCACGATGAAAATGCGGTTTTGCAGCGATTCACCAAGTGATCGGCCCTGGAGCGATACCCGTGAGCGCGCAATTCGATGCGCTCGATCATTTGGCCGTGCTTCGCTGAAGACGGGCTGGAATTCGGTTGCATTATTTCCAGTACAATTTTGAGCTAAACTGTCACGGTCATGAACGCGTTCATCATCATGCCCTTCCGTAAGGAGTTGGAAGGGGTTTATCGTTCAGCCGTCGCCCCGGCCTGCCGATCCTTCAGTATCGAACCGGTGCGGGCCGACGAAATTTTAGATCCGGGCTCAATTCCCGAGCAGATCCTACACGCGATCCGAGCGTCAACCTTCGTAATAGCGGAGGTGTCGCAACAGAATGACAACGTCTTTTACGAACTTGGATACGCGCACGCCGTGGGCAAGAAGGCGGTCCTGGTTTCCGATAAGGCGCGAAATCTCCCATTCGATGTGCGGGTTGTGCGGACGATCATCTACGACCGGACACGCAAAGACTGGCTCCGTCGCCTAAAAGTGTCGTTAGAATCCGCGATCAAACACTTGTTCGAATTCTCGGAACGTCTCGCAGTATTCGGCATCACCGAGGCAGCGGAATTGGAGGGTCATATGCACACTATCTCCGGCCGAGTGGTGAAGGTCGATTTTCCCTGGCACTTGTGGTTGTTCGCCCGCCGCGCCGATCTCGATACATGGTGGCCCCAGGACGACGGGGAGATTCGGGTTGCACCGGATGGATCGTGGACAGCGCAGCTTTGGCTTGGGCGGGAGGATCGCCGTGTGGACATCGACAAGACCTACGAACTGATCTTCGGTCTTGTCAACGCATCTGATAACCGTGAACTCACCGAACTCGTGACGCGCAGTAAGTTTACGACGAGGTTCGTGGGAGTCCGCGATTTGCCCCAGAGTTTCCAGGAGCTGGTCCGATTGAACGTAAAGCGTGTTCAACGGTGATATGCTCCTACGCACACGATGAATCGCTTCCGTCAACCAAAGATCTCTGTCGTAATGCCGTCAATCGGCCGTGCTTACGCTCAAGTTGCGATTGCAAGCGTGCTGAGCCAATCCATTGAGGACATCGAATTGGTTGTCGTCATGGATCCATGGATTCCTCCGCGTAGCGTGTATAGCGATCCGCCATTGCCCACCGATAGCAGAGTCCGACTAGTCCGACCTGCCGCCTTGGGACGATGCCCTGATTACTTGCCTGCGAGAATCGCCCGCCTTCGCAACTTTGGTTTGGAGCAGACCGCCGGCCGTTATATCGCCCACCTGGATGATGACAACTGGTGGTGTGAGAACCACCTGGAAAAGCTGTCGCGACTCCTGGATGAACGCCCAGAGATAGGTTTCGCGCACAGTTGGCGCACGATCGTAAACGAGGGCGGCCAACCACATCCGCTTGAGACGTATCCATGGAGTACAAGATTTGGGAATCATGACGCTATTTTCGCGAAGTTCATGGAATATGGAATCGCCGAAAAGGGCCAACCTTACTTACGCGACACCATGCTGGTGTCAGATGACGAAATCTTTCACGTCGACACGAGCGAGTTTTTTGTCCGTCGGGAAATTCATGACGCGTGTAGGTTTCGCGAGCGTTTCACGCTACGCCAGATGATGGAGGGGCAAGGTGAGGATCGATCACTCTGCGAGGACCTTTATCGTGCAGAGATCAAATCTGCATGCACAGAGGACTACACGCTGTTTTATCGCCTTGGCGGATATTCAAATGCTGATAGGTGATCGATTCTCATAGATTACGAAAGTCTCCGCGTGGCAGTTGCGCCATTCTCGTGCACGGCTCAGCAATATGCGGGCGTCTGGGTATTGACCAGGTGATCGCATTAGCAACCCGCATTTCCCTGCTTCATCTGCGTGCCTCGTCCCGGACCGCCGTGATGATCCACATGAATTGGTCAGGGGTGGGAGACGCTGTTTGGAAAAGTGGGGTGTCACAATCGGCGCCACAGATAGCAGCGAGAACATCCGGACCGCCTCCACTGGAGTGATCTGGACTGAAGGTGAGAAACGATTATAGTAACTGTGTCACAGGCTTTCCTCTCCCTTGCGTAGATCGATAACGATTCGCAGAGCGAGGCTGGTCACAAGAGGAGTTGCGTCACAGTGGAGCAGTTGCTCGCGTATTCCGCAAGCCGGCAAATGCTCCCTTCCGACCACTGAGGCGTACCTTATCAGGAGCATACGCTCACCCCCCCAACAACTGTTGATTTCCGTCAAGTTTGTGTGCCGCCGCATGCCCGCTTTCGGCCGCAGCTCGGCGTCGACAGGCATCAGACCGGGATGAGACTGAACTCCGATCAGTCATCATTCTTCTAAAGCCCAACAACTCAACTGAGTGGCGTCGCTCATTGTGCCATCGGTGTGGCGCGACGCGGTGGAGATGTCTCTATGGTTCGAACAGTCGGTCGGATCATCCGATGCGGCACCGTGACCAGATGGTCCCACTGACGAGAACGACAACGTGGCGAGCATCAGACCGCAGGTCGCGGCGTGGAATCAAATTCTTCTCTGTTGCACAACACCTTCTGGTTGGGCTGCTCGCCGCCGCGGATCCTCTTGAACGACTACGATGAAAGTTCCGGTGAGCAAGAAACTCAAGGGCAAGGTCTGTGCTTATTGCGCGATGGTTACGGCCACGACAGACGATCATGTCTTCGCGCGAGAATTCTTCACACTTGAGGATCGCCACCATCTGCCCAAGGCGCCGGCCTGCCGGAAGTGCAACGGGGCGAAGTCGAAGTTGGAACATTACCTGACCGCAGTTCTGCCGTTTGCAGGGAGGCACGAACAAGCTGCAGATAACCTGATGCAAAACGTCACCAGGCGACTCCCGAAAAACAGAAAGCTTTCCAAGAACATCGTGGGCACGATGCAGCCAGCTTGGATCAGGGAAGGTTCCGGCCTATTCCTGCCCACTATGACGATCAACTTCGACAGCGTGAAGCTCGAAGAATTGCTGAAGCTGGTCGCTCGTGGCCTGACATGGCATCACTGGAAGACCTACGTCGGGCCGGAATACTGCGCCAGCGTGATGTTCATGCCCGACATGGTGACGCTGGATTTCCAGGACCGGGTTCGCAGCTGGAATAGCGGGAATCGCGTGGTGGAGAATCTCGGGCGCGGCACGGTTCAATATGAGGGCGTGCAGGCGGCCGATCCGGCTGAACTGACCGTGTGGGGAATCTCGATGTACGGTGGCATAGCAATATCAGGCGGCAAGAGCCGTGACGGTGGCCCGATTCAGTCATCCTCTCGTTGGTGGGTCGTCACGGCGCCGCCAGAGGTTGCGGCGCTTATTGACCGGCTAAGGTGAACTAGCAACATCGAGCTATCGGGGCGTGCCGTATTGCCTTAGTCAGGTAAAGATGACCTCCCCTCACCTGTTTCAGCCTCTCAAATCGGTCCTGCTTCTGGCGCCCGCCTGGCCAGGAACAATCCAGCCAGCGGCACGTGCGGAAACTCGGTTCGGAGGAACAACTGGACTGCCTTGAAGTGTGCTCCTGTTGTCAGAACGTCGTCAAATACGCAGATAGCTTCTGGTGCCGGTTCCGCGGCTGACCTGTCCAGCTTCATCTTTCTGACCAGTTCTCGGACGCTTCGTGGATCGTCCGTTAGATGCGCAGGGTCGATGCTCTCTGTCATCACAACGAGCTCCCGGACGTCGAGCTGCCTCCCCTCGCCTACCTTCCTTAAGATTTGAAGGAGCCGATCGTCGTATTCCGGATGGTCTTTGGCCTTGGAGGGTGGAACCGGGACAAAAGTCGCTCGGGCGAGCCACTGCTCGGGAACCGCTTCCCGGAGCATTTCCGATGAACGGTCGATCGCCCACGTCTTCCATTTCCACTGCGGCGTTCCTCGCCGGTCCATTGGCTTTTTGAGATTTTGAATCAGATCGTTCGTGGCGCTGAACGCGAAGCCGGCGCGCGCGGTGTATTCTCCGAGGTAGTAGCAGTCATCGCCGGGTTCCAAGAACGTGTGGTCCGGACGGGTGAGCTCGTCAATCTTTGAGAGACGTGTCGGCAAGGTGCTTTTGGATGTCCTCGTAATCGCGCACGCGGATAGCGCCTTGCTGTTCGAACTTCGCCGGCCAGGTGAGCGCGGGGTTTTTGAAATTGCTCTCCAAAATGAAGAGCTTCTTCCCCTGCTTCAGTGCATGCCGCGCCTGCACAAGAGTGCCTGATGTTTCCCCCGCCTCGATGATGATCGTTGCAAGTGTCAAAGCGGACATCGTGATGTTTCGCTCGACAAAGAAAAATCGGTTCGCAGTCGGGTTCTTCGCCTGTTGGTAACGGATTATCGGAACTTGGCTGATGAGCAGGTGTTCCTTGGCGATTCGATCCTGGAGCTCCGTGTTCTCTTTCGGATAGCGAAGGCTAAGGGGAGTTCCGATCACGGCGATCGTCCGGCCGCTAGCGTCAATCGTGGTCTTGTGAACGACGGTGTCGATACCCTTCGCTAGGCCGGAGACGACGGTGAAGTCATCTTCGACGAGATGCCGCACAAGTTTTCTCGCGCGCGCTTGCCCTTCGTCGGACGGCTCCCTCGTGCCCACGACGGCGACACTCTTGGAATCGATGAGATCCCACCAGCCTTGGAAGTAGACCAGCTCAATCGGATACTCGGCGCTGCGGAGCTTTTCGGGGTATTCGGTGGCGCCGTGAATGATCACACCGAATTGGTTCACTCCTGCGTGGGCGAGAAGGTCGCGCGCCGCCTGCGCGTACATCAGTGCCGCGGGCTCCGGAACGAAATCAGATGGAAGCGCGCCGGGATGCTGGCTGAACTTCTCGGCGATCCATCTGAAGCTTGCTGGTTTTTCAGTCCACAAGGCTTCATAGGCCCCAAACTCGCGGTAGGGCGAGATGGGGCGAGCAAGAGAACTCGTTTCCTCAAGTGCGGCGGCAAAGTTCATTGCGCAATCATGTCGGCGATCTAAGACTTTTACGATACCTCAGAACCTTTCCTCATTGAACTTGACGGCGAAGGCCCCTCTGAAGGCCCAACCTCGGGTCGACTTTACCGTCCGGTCCTGGCCGCTCCCTTGTTCGCCCAGCAAGCATCCGCCGCTGAACAACTCTCTATACCCCAATCGGCGCCGAACTTCGAAAACAGTATCGGCTCTCGTTTTCGGCAGGCTGCTTCCTGGACTGGGCGGCCCGGCCGAGATAGAGAGACGCCGAGTGATAGGCGGACCCGCCTCTACTTCAATCGTATGCCGCTGCCCCTGGTCGTCGACAACGGCGACACACCACTGAAGGCGCACGAATCTACTATGTAGCACTTGGGGAAGAAAAGGCGAATATCGCTAACCTAGTCTGGCCAGATTGGGTTCAGGCTGCTAAGGGGGTGGCTGCTAAAAAAGGAGGGTGACTGACTGGTGGTCAGCGACAGAGCTGGGTATACAGATGGAGGAACGGCCTTTCTCCAAGGGCAATCTGCGGACTGTGTGCCGACGGGTTTGGAGTCAAACGTGGATCCTTATGCTGAGAATCTCGCATGCTGTGGCGCGCACAAGGTGCACACGAGAGCTCGTCGTGGCCGAGTAATCTAGAAAGAAGTACATTGGATACTGAGCTTCGGCCGCTGATCGGCGAATCAGTGGCACGCTTGCCCATCCTCATTTTTGGACTAGCGTTGGGCGGTGGCCCACAAAGTGTTCGCTGGGTATTTCCGCCCACATCTCCTTCGCTAGCGTCCGCGACCTCGGTTCTTGTCGCGTTCAGGTCGCTTGGTTACGCTTGGAGTTTCGAGAATGGTAGCGGCGTCCCGAAGGGCCTTCTGATAGCGACCGAGCCATCCCCTCCAGCCATCATCCTGAGGGATGATGCCGCGGCGGATAAGACGTTGCCCGATCTCACGGAGTTGGCGCGTGTTGCGCAAGAGGGCCTCTGCATCGCCCATGTCATCTATTTCCAGAGCGGGGTGGCTTCCTGCAGTCGACTTTCGAAGCTGAATAAAAGAATTCGTTCGTAAGCCCCCGCGATTACGGGCTGCTTCGATTTCGGGAGTGTAGTAGACATAATGGACTTGCGCGTCCGTTCCTTCGACTATGAGGTAACTGCGACCGGAGGACTCTTCCTCTCCGTGGACCAGGACTCTGCCCTCCACGGTCGTAAGGCTTCGAAGGTCGAGCACGGTCATCTGAAGTCGCTCATCGGACAATAGTGCTCCGTGTGCTGCCAGAGTCTTTTGACGGTCAGCACTGCGCTGCATGGCTCGGAGTATGTTCACGAAGTCCCGTCGTACACGCCAAGTCTTCGGACCGGTGGAGTCGGCTAGTCCGATGGATTCGAGGACCATCAGTCGCTCGGCGGTGCGCCGTTCGATCAGCGAAGTACTTGGGCCGAGTCCCGCGCGGCTTGGGTCCTTGTTGACCGTGAAGAAAGGGGACTCAGCGGCTTCGGCTCTGTCAGCATCCCGCTGGATGATGCGGTCAAGGGACGTGTAACGATGTTGGTGTACCTCGCGACGTTGCGCGTCGGCGGCATCCAATTCCGTCCGATACCCAAGCTGGCGGGTGCACAAATCCTCCGTGATGTGGCGGATACCCTCCCTAATAAAGTCCCGGCTGAGGCGAAGGGGCCGGCCTTCCGCTCCTACGCCTCGCAGCGCAATATGAACATGCGGGTGCTGAGTATTGAAATGGGCCGCCGCGACCCATTCGAGACGCGTGCCGAGATCGGCCTCCATTTGTGAAATCAGATCGCGAGTCAATCGTTTCAGATCCACCCGGTCTCCGAACTCAGGAGACACAATCAATTTCCAAAGGCGCTCATCGTTGGTCTTTTGCCAATCTTCGAGGCGCGCTGCGATATCGATCGATTCTTCAGTCGCATTGAACCCAACTGCTTTCGGATCACCCCCATGCGTAGCGCTTTCGCGGGCGATATAACGTCCGTGGGCTCGCCACTGGCCATTGCTGGTGTTTTTGGAGTACAGCACCCGCACCGCGCAGCGCTGGGAGTGTGGGCGGGCGTGAGTTCTCCCTATGCCGAACCCAATTACTCGGCGCCTTCGGATTCCGCTCATCCGAGCGTGATGCATTATGGTGCGATACGCGGACGCATAGACTCGATGTTCACCGCGCGCTGGCGGCTTCGCTGGCCGAAGCCGGAATTCTCGTTCCTCATCTCTATTTTTCCCCACGGCTTATTAAGTCCTCCATCGCCACCATCGAGTCACTGAGCATCGCGTGGCCCGCATTCGTGAGCAGCCTGGCGTGGCGGTTTCGCGCCTCCCCCAGTGCTATCTGCATGGCTTGGCCACGGGGCTCTGGCACACAAGTGACGAAGACCTTCGCGAAGCTATCGAGTAAAGCAAATAAGGCCTGTTGGGCTCGTTCAACGCGGCGTACGTCCTGATGCACTTCCCTGATGTAGCCCAGAATCTTTTCATTGGCCGCGGAGCCCTCTCCAGGCTCGTTCAGCTCTTTTTTGATCGCCGCTCTAAGGAAGGCGCTCGGGGTCGAGTAGCCTCGCAGTTTGGCGGCGGACTGAATGCGCTGGTCGATTGCGTCAGTCAGTCGGATCGATCGTTTTGGCATTGGTCCCTCCGCCTATAAAGGAAATGGCGGAGGAGGTGCGGGACGGCATTATTTTTGTCGAAAAATTAGGCGTCCGACGAGTGCCGGACAGAGATAGCAAATTGTCGGACGCGTGAAGGCGCGCGCGATCAGTATGATAGACACACAAAACACACAACCTGTCCGGCTTTATGTTCCACTACGCATTTTTGTTGTCTTCGCTGCGGTTGAAATACGTCGAAGAATGTCGAACAGCCCGTCGAATCGTCGAAATCCGTTGAATTATGTCGAAGGGCAGCGCAAACTGTTGATGCAATGGCAAAAGGCGAGGAATACTCAAAAGTCGAGCAACAGTGGATCACTGAGACCAAAGACCGCCTCGCGCAACGACGCGGGAAAAAGCCAGCTACCAAAGCCGGACAGTTGCGCGCCCTCTGGCCTGAGATTCGAGCTGCTAAAGCCGAAGGGCAAAGCCTGGCGACAATCCGCCAGTGGCTCGAGGAGGATGCCGGGATCGTGGTCACTGTCCAAAGCCTAGGTTCCTACCTCACCCGCATTCAGCGAAAAGAACGAGCGACTCCGACCGCACCGACGCCGGCGCCGGTGCGAGTCCTTTCGAAGTCCCCTGTTTCAAACACGCGAGCGAAGATTCCGGTTAATGCCAAGAAAACCGGTGGCTTCGAGTACCCTCCGGGACCTCCGGACGAAAGCAAACTCATCTGAATTCGGACTGATCGAAAAATTTTACCGTCCCGCACCCCCTCCGCCATTTCCTTTATAAGGTGACAGCGCGGTTTTCATGGTGAGACTGCCAGGAATTCAAGGAGGAACTATGTCCAGGAACATTGAACATCTTGACGAACGAATCGCAGGCGTCTTGAAGCCAGACTCAGCATCATCAACGATTCATCTCACACTGCAAGGCAAGGGCGGCGTCGGCAAGAGCTTGGTCGCCAGCATTCTTGCTCAATACTTCCGCCATCACAGCAGGGAGATCCACTGCATTGACAGCGATCCGGTGAACCAGACCTTCTCGCAATATGCCGAGTTGGGCGCCGAGCACCTGGCGCTCATGCGCGACGGCCGCATCGATTCGGGTGGCTTCGACATTCTGTTACACCGACTGCTCACCGAAGAGGGAACCTTCATCGTCGACAATGGCGCTTCCACTTTCGTTCCGCTCTGGAGCTTTATCGTCGAAAGCAACGCCCTGGAGATGCTCTCCGATGCTGGGCGAAAGCTGTACGTTCACACGATCATAACGGGCGGACAGGCGCTCGGAGACACGCTCAAAGGGTTCAAGAGTCTCGCTGATAGCAGCGCCGAACGAAATATCGTGGTCTGGTTGAACGAGTACTTCGGCGTAATCGAACGCGACGGCAAGACATTCACCGACATGCAGGCCTACAAAGATAGCGAGTCCAAAGTCTTCGGCCTAGTTCACATAGCGAAGAGGAACCCGGACACGTTCGGGCGTGACGTTGAAGAGGTCATCACGCGCAAGAGGACGTTCGAGGATGCCATCCGCAACGGAACCGCGACGGTCATGAGCAAACAGCGGTTGAAGATGGTCCAGCGGGACCTGTTCGAGCAGTTAGACCAGCTGTCACTTTTGTAGGGAGAGCGAGCGTATGCCTGACATGAAACAAATGATCAGCGAAGTCTTCGCCGAGAACGGCATCCGCATTGAGCCCGGCGACCCGCTCTTTGCACTGGTGACGATGAACCGCATGGTGTTCGAGGAATCGGCGCAAAGGTATTACGAATCGAACCAACAGCTGATTGCAGAATTCAATGAGTCGATGAAGAGGGCCGAAATGCGTGCCGGGAGTATGCTCGCCAAGATGGTGAAGGAATCAGCGGAGAAGATGCGGGAGGGTCTCCAGGGCGATATTCACATCGCCGGCCTGAAGGCACGCGAATACGTACACGAGGTGAACGAGGCCCACCGGCGTCCTGCAATTGTACGTTGGGTCTCCGTTGGGTTAGTGGCTGCCTCAGCACTGTTCGCCTCAGGCGTCTGGTTAGGACGTTGTCTCCACTGGTAGGCAGGGCTGGAGACCTTCCCCGCGCGCCAAGCGCCTTGCTTAGTTTCAGCAACACGACTCGTAATGGAGGCCTCCGCATGAACGAGCAAATACTCGTCGACATCAACGAGCTATCCCGGCGTATCGGCATTCCCAAAGGTACGCTTTACCAATGGGTCTACCTGCGCCGAATACCGTTCATTAAAGCGGGTCGGTCCCTGCGTTTCGATCCTGTGCAGGTGATTCAATCGCTTCCCCACTTCGATACAATCGGATCGGCTGGCCAGAGGTGGAAAGGTCATTAACATGGGTCTCCACCTACGAGGCCGAATCTGGTACGCAGACTATTATGCGGATGGTAGACGAGTACAGGAATCTACTGGTACCGCAAACGAGCGCAAGGCAGAGAAGTTTCTTGCCTTGCGAATTTCAGAGGTTCATCGCGGCGTCTATACAAGACGCGTTCGGGTTCCTCTGTCAGAACTCTGGGAGCGCTACTTCGAATACGCGAAAGTTCACAAGCGCTCCTGGAAGCGCGACGAGCAAATGTACGGAAGCTTAAGCCGAATCTTAGGGCAGGTCAATCTGGATTCCATTACTCCCTCGCGAGTCGAGGATTTCCAGCAACACCGCGTCCGGGAGGTTAGCCCTGCGACCGTCAACCGAGAATTGGCCTTACTGAAACACATGCTCAATCTCGCGGAGCGCTGGAATCTTCGCCAGGGGCAAAACCCTGTCCGTTTGGTGAAGTTTCTTGCAGAAGACAATCTTCAATTTCAAACCCTGAGCAAGGAGGCGGAGGAGGCATTGCTCGCCCGCTGCCCTTCGTACCTTCAGGACATGATTGTCTTCGCGCTCAATACCGGACTTCGGTGCGGTGATATTTTCAACCTGCAATGGAAGGAGGTGGATTTTGATCGGCGTCGGCTGAGTGCATTCGTTCAGAAGACTCGACGGGTGCTCATCATACCGCTGAACGATGCGGCCTATGGTGTTCTCGATGCGTGGAGCGCCATGCGGAAGGGACCCTATGTGTTCTTCAACCAGATGACGGGTGATCGTTTCCGAGATCTTAAGACCGGATTCAAGCTGGCCTGCAAGCAGGCAGGTCTCGAAGGAGTGACGTGGCACACGCTGCGCCATACTTTTGCGTCGCGTCTCCTCGCTAAAGGCGCCGATATCGTTACCGTGAAGGAGTTGCTTGGACATTCAACGATCGTCGTGACGATGCGATATGCACATACAAACGTCGAAGCGAAGGAGCGTGCGGTGCTGGCTTTGGGTACCAGTGCCAAACCAGTGACAGTACTACCCAAACCACGTCGAACCAGGTAGTGACAGTGCTCTTAAACGGATGAAATCAGGTAGGATAGGAATCGGAGGAATGGGTGAGTGGTTGAAACCGGCGGTCTTGAAAACCGTTAGCGGGGTAACTCGCTCGGGGGTTCGAATCCCTCTTCCTCCGCCACTGCCCTCATCGGATTCCCATGCGAACCAAAGCTGCGCGCGCGGGGGCATTGTGCGGATCCAGCGCCAGCACGCGCTCATAGTCTCCGATGGCTTGCGCCTGGTTGCCTTGAATGGCATGAATATTTCCGAGATTGTAATAGGTCAGGGCGAAGCCGGGATCCAGCTCCTGGGCTGTCGCGAGAGCGTCCAGCGCCTCAGGGTACTGACGTATTTTCCCGTATTCCATCCCCATTTGAGCATATAGCTGCCCGTCCGGATGCTGCACTACCGCCTGCTGAAACTTTGCGATGGCCTGTTGCGGGTTGCCGGCGCAATCGTAGGCCAGCCCCCAGTCACGCAGCAGCTCGTGTTCCCAATCGAGCATCGGGTCGTACGTTGGAAGCTCTAGTGCAGCAGCCTGTTGGAACTCGTCGACGGCGTTGCTGCAACTGCCCGCCTGAATATAAGCAAGCGCCAAGTGGAAGCGGGGCCGCATTTTACGCGGAGACTTCGAGACAGCGTCTTTCCAAATGTCTACCGCGTTGCCCCACAACAGATTCCGCTGATAGGTCATGACGCCTTCGGCCACTAACACCAGGGCGAGCGAGCCGACGAATAGGTTCTTAGATGCTTTCCAGCGCCGCAAAAATTCCACGCTGATCAGTAAAAGCCCGATGAACGGAAGGTACAGACGCCGCTCCACCAATGGATCGCGAATCGGCGCGAAGGACGATGTGGGCGCCAGCAGAATCAGGAACGCGAACCATCCGTACGACGCGATCGGAAAGCGACGCCGGTAGATCCAAGCCAATACGCTGACCCCGAGCAATCCAGCCAGGCCAAAAATGGCACCGTGAGCAGTGACAGTTCGCGAGATCTCGATGTCGGGGTCAAGGTTCTGGCCGATTGGTACAAGGAACAAGCGTATGTAGTCCCAGATCACTCGGCACTCGGTGAAGAAGTATTGGTACCACGTCAGACCCTGCATCTGGAAGCCCGCCGACGGGTTCCCGCGAAGAATGCGCAACACCCCCACCGATGCGAAAGCAGCGCCGGCCGCGATGGGAACGTACAATTTCCAATTCCGCCAGATGACGGACGGAGAAAATTCAAAATTCCAATAGTAATCGCCGAGAATGAAGAGGACTGGAAGAACAACGGTGTGTTCCTTGGAGAGCGCGGCACACGCAAATAGCGCCAGCAGGGCGAGAATTCGAGATAGAGAGAGCGTCGCGCCCGGACGATACAGGAAAACGACAAACGCCGCCAGAACAAAGAATACGCTGAGTGTCTCCGACCGGCTTGCGACGTAGCTGACCGACTCAGTCTGCAGCGGATGGAGCAGGAAGATTCCCGCGGCGAAGAGCGACAGCATGCGATTGCGCGATTCCTCCACGCTGGCCCAGCTCAGCACCTTGCGAATCGCAAGGAAGGCGAAGAGCGCGTTGAAGAAATGCAAGAGCACATTGACCGCGTGATAGCCGAAAGTTTCCTGCGCACCGGACAGTTGATAGTTCAGCCAGAAGGTGAACATCAGCAAGGGCCGCGTCTGGTTGAGCCACTCCCTCAAAGCCAAGTCTGCCGCGTTGGGCAGCATGTAAGTGAGGTGCATATCGTCAAACAGGAATGGCCCGTGGATGGCGGGCCAATAAACTCCAAATGCGGCGAACAGCGCGATCACCACGCTTGCGGCACAGATCCAGATCCAAGCATCCGCGCCGGGCGCCCCGGCCACCACCACCGGCGTAGCGCGTTTCGGCTTGCTGGTTTTCCTAGTTTTCATTTCAAATGCGCAAATCGAACCTGGACAGGATCACCATCACCCAGAAGACGGGAAGAATGAGGGCGGCAGCCAGCCAGCTTACCGGCGAGCGCCTGGATGCATTTTTCAAATTTCATCATTTTGTTTCTAGTCTGCTTCGCCCCGCGACTGGGCCTTTGTATCCAACGTAATACAGGTCAAATGTATTATCGACGCAAAGGGACATTAGCTTCAGAGCAGGAGTGCGGACGCAACAGGAAGCTTCAGCGATGTGAGGCCGCACGTGAATCCCCTTCATTTTTCCGCGTGTGTAATCCATGCGAAAAATTCGCGGAACGTGCTCAACTGAGTACGGTGAGCTTGCTAAGTCGTTAAATTCTTTGGAATCAGTTAGGGATTCTATTCGAATCCCTCTCCCTCTGCCACTAAGGAATCGCCACCGATCGGATCGCGTCCGTCGTCGTGCCGCCGTTTTGTCCAGTTACATCAAATGTGATCCTGACATCCGTGGTGGTCGGCGTGTAGGCGACGTACCCGTCTCGAAGCTGGCGCTGGTCGAACGGAATGGCTTGCGTAACTCCGGCTTCCGTGATTTTCATGACGCCTCGGTCGGATTCCGTAATGGCCGCCGATTCGCGATTCCAGCGAATCTCCAACTGATGCGGCCGCGAAACTACCGCGAGGCCCAAGATGGTCTGTTTGCCGGGAGTTGCCGGGGCCGCCGAAACTTGGCTGGGCGCGGTCCCAGTTGCCGACGGGGCGGCAGAGACCGAATGATTGGAATTCGTCGCCAGTTGTAGCGCGCTGATGCCGAGCACTACCACCGCTGCCGTTGGCACAAGGCGCGACCATCGGATTCCCTCTCGCGGGATGCGAGAAACCGGCGGAGGCGGCATGGGCGGCATAACCCTGGGGGCCGGTCTCGGAGGAGGCTCTGGGGCCTCCAGCCGGTGTGACACAGGGATCTGCGTGTCTTCGAGCGGGTCTGGATATCTCCAGCCCGGATGCCCGTCCGCCAATTGAGCGGCGTCCAGTGGGAATCCGAAACCAAAATCGCGGGGATACGCTCCGCCATGTTGCCAGTAAAATAGAGCGGCGTCGCTCTCGTTGCCGCGTCGCGATGTTTGAATCAGCAAGGCGACTTTTCCGGTCTCGCAAAACAGACGGCTGAATGTCTGCAGATCGCGCTCGCGCATGTTCAGCCTGCCCTCGCGTTGGACTCCAAAGAAACCGAGCGCGCGCTGTTCGCTGCCAGCCTCCGCCGTGCGGCAGGCGATCTCCAAAAGGGCGTCGCCCGAATCCGACTCTGCGCCGTTGTCTTCAGTAGGCGCAATCAGCTTGAAATCCTCAATCACCGTGGCCCGGAAGGGTGTGTCGATCGTGCGGCCGATCAAGACTCCGCGCATTCCCGCGGCTTCGCTTCCCGCCCGCGAAATCAGCGCAGTCAGTTGCGTGACCACGTTTAAGCCGAGGTGGATGGCAAATGCATCCGATGCTCGCCAAACATAGAAGTTGCCGGGGTCATATGCAAGCTGATTGCTCATGATAATGTCACCTGACCGATGATGCATCGGTACAGCCAACCAACCAAATCGCCGCTTGGTACTGGTATGTGCTAGTACCAGGCTCGCCAAGGTTTGGTTTCGGCGGCGCTGTTGGGGATACACTGGTTCCGATGGAACCCAAAGATTCTGCCCTCTCGCGCCGCGGAGTCCTGGCTGGAGTAGCGCTGGCGGCGCAAAGTGGGACGTTGCTTGCTCAAGCCCAGCTCGCACAATCCAAACCGGCGCCATCCACACCCGCCGCGCCGGGCCGCAAGTTTCGCGGGTGGGTCTCGCGCGGAACCGGCCCAGGACGGACCACGCTCCAGGATTTGACCCTGCGTCCTATTAGTGGCCGGCAAATCGTTGTCCGCACGGAAGCCACCAACCTTTGCTACTCCAATTCGAGTGATGTGCTTGGCCTTCCGCAGCCGGGCCTCCCGTCGCCTCCAGCGGGCACTCCGCCACGGCCTGTCCCCCCGGCCTTCCTTGCGATGTCCCGCATGGCGCTGATTCAGGGGCATGGCGGCGTGGGAATTGTCGAGGCCGTAGGTCCCGAAGTGCGCCGCGTCCAGGTGGGGGACCGCGTGTGTGTCTCCGGCACACCGCAATGCGGGTCGTGCTACCAATGCCTGCGTGGTCGCGCCGACATGTGCCAGTTTCTCGGCCGCCAGGGTCCCAGCGATCTGGTTCCCATCGCCGACATGCGCGACGGCACACCCGTCTATGCCAACTCGCATATTGGTGGGCTTGCGGAGCTGATGGTCACTTTCGAAGAATGGGTGGTGCCGGTCTTCACCAAAGCGTCGGCCGCGGACCTCGGCATGGTCTGTAGTTGCGTGAGCGTGGCGGGATTGGGCTGTACGGCATCGCAAGTTTTGGCAGCCATTGAGACGGGTTCCATCGTTGCGGTGGTGGGGTGCGGTCCCTTAGGATTGAGCGCCATCCAGGGCGCACGCATTGCCGGCGCTTCAACCATCATCGCGATCGATCCGATTCGCGTTCGCCGCGAGGTGGCGCTAAAAGTCGGCGCCACGCACGTGCTGGATCCCAACGTCGAAGGCGACAAATTAGTGGAAAAAGTGCGCGCCCTCTCCAATGGCCCGAACAACCGGCTGTGGGCCGGCGGCCGCGATTCCGGCGGACTTCTGGGCGGCGCGGGTGCGGACTTTGTCGTTGAAGCCGTCGGCGCCGATCGCGCCAAACCGAAGCTCGAAGCCGGTCCCGATCCCACCGGCATTCTTCCCATTCAGCAGGCCTACATGATGTGCGCTCCGGGCGGCCACATCGTTACCACCAGTCTTCCCACCGGCAACGTCACTTTACCGGCCGTGGTGTTCACCATCGGAGGCCGAACTCATCATGCGGGCCAATACGGTGGCGCGAATCCGATGCGCGATATCCCGCGTTTCGTGGAGCTCCTCGACAAGCGGCAATTCGACGCGAAGTCGCTGGCCACTACCATCGTTCCCATCGAAGGCATGCTGGATGCGTATCAACAGGTGATCGACCGCACCACTGTGACAGCTCTGATGACCGCCTGATGACCCCTCGTATCCGCCGTGGCCGTGCCGACGACGCGGAGTTTCTCGCTAGCGTGATGTTTTCCGCATCCCGCGCCCATCTCGCGCGCGGCCTCTGGGATCTGATCATCGGCGCCGACGAGGCCGGATGTCTGGATTACCTGCGGCGTCTGGCTCTCGCCGAGCCGCGCTCGCTTTATCATTACGAGAGTTTCCTGATCGCTGAAATCGCCGGGGAGCCGGCAGCCGCGCTTTGCGGCTTTGAAACAGGCTCTAAACACACAGCCGCATGGGAAATCGTGGGCGATGCAATGTCCAACGTACAGCGCGATCTGGGGTGGACCGAGGTGAATGCCGCCGCATCCTATCAGCGCGTGGGCCCTGTTTGGGCCGCCTGCATGCCGCCCGATATCGGAGCCGATTTTGCCATTGAGAGCGTCGCCACGCTGCCCCAGTACCGGCGGCGCGGGATTATCAGCGGTCTCATCGATGAAGTACTCCTCCAAGCACGTCAGCGCGGATGCAATCTCGCTCAAATCACAACCTACATCGGAAACAATGCGGCGCAATCGGCCTACGAGAAATCGGGCTTTCGAGTGCTCGATGAAAAACGTTGTAACGAGGTTGAGAAAATCCTGGGAGTACCGGGCTTCGTCCGTCTGGCACGCGAAATCGAAATTGACTGAAGGTTTTTCCGCACGGCATATCGCTGTAACCAAACCTTAAGCAAATTGAAACATTGCGGGTTTATAGTAGGCAGGCTGAAGGAGAACTATGGCCGCTGGCGCTGCACCAGCACTACAACAGAAAATGTCAAAAAGCCCCGGAATGATCGGCATGGTCGTCTTCGGAGTGGCTCTTATTGTTGGTCTCATTTACACTGTCATCAGCCTCGCTCGGGACTTACAGGCAGAACGAGGCACCTCGATCTATCCGTACCTCTTGCTGGGCGTCGCACTGTTGGTTGCGCTCGGCTTTGAGTTCGTGAATGGCTTTCATGATACGGCGAACGCCGTAGCAACAGTCATCTATACGCACTCCATGGAGCCCCACTTAGCGGTGGCGTGGTCCGGCGCATGGAACTTCATCGGTGTGTTACTTTCCACCGGGGCGGTCGCCTTCACCATCATCACTTTGCTGCCCGTGGAGTTGATCCTGCAAGTGGGCAGCGGCTCGGGCTTTGCGATGGTCTTTGCCCTGCTGATCGCCGCGATCCTTTGGAATCTCGGCACCTGGTACTTCGGGTTGCCCGCATCCAGTTCGCACACCATGGTCGGCTCCATCATCGGTGTCGGCATTGCGAACCAACTGATGAATCCCAGGCAGGGCACCAGCGGAGTGGACTGGACTCAGGCGGCGGGCGTCGGCCGCTCTCTGCTGCTCTCGCCTTTAGTGGGGTTCGGCATTGCGTGGTTGCTCCTATTGCTCTGCAAAGCAATTATCAAAGATAGACGGCTTTATGAGGCGCCCACCAACGGTGAGCCGCCACCCTTCTGGATTCGTGCGTTACTCGTCTTTACCTGCACCGGCGTGAGTTTCGCACACGGTTCTAATGACGGACAAAAAGGCATGGGACTCATCATGCTGATCCTGATCGGCACTGTGCCCACCACCTACGCGTTGAATCGCGCCGTCACGCCTGCTCAAACCGCGGACTTTCTCGCGGTGTCGCAACAAACCGTTCAGGTAGTAAGTCACTACGTTGACCCGAACGCCGTGGTGGCCGACCCGCGCGATGATTTAACAGCGTTCATTCGCACCAGAGAGTTCAACGCCAACACCATGCTGGCGCTACGCTCACTGATCAGCGATATCGGCAACGAGACTGCCCTTTACAAGGAACTCAAGAACGTGCCGCCCGACATGACGCGCAACTTCCGCAACGATATGTATATCGTCAGCGAGACCATCCGCCTGGTCCAGAAGTCCGGCAAGGCTACGTTTAGCCAGGATGACCTGAAAATCCTCGGCAACTACAAGAAGCACATCGATCTCGCCACCAAGTTCATTCCGCTCTGGGTGAAGGTGGCTGTAGCGATGGCGCTCGGTCTGGGCACGATGATCGGCTGGAAACGCATTGTGGTGACGGTAGGCGAAAAGATCGGCAAAGATCATTTGACTTACGGGCAAGGCGCGGCCGCTGAAATAACCGCTATGACAACCATCGGCTTGGCCGACTATATGGGTTTGCCTGTGAGTACCACTCACGTGCTTTCGTCCGGCATCGCCGGCACCATGGCCGCTAATCATACGGGGCTGCAGTTGTCCACTGTTCGCAACCTCGCGCTGGCCTGGGTGCTGACGCTTCCCGCCGCCATGCTCATGTCAGGCTTCCTGTTCTGGGCTCTGAAGAACGTGTTCTAACCATATGGAAAATACGGAACTGGATAAGCTGAGACTCGACTACAAGGCGGCCGTCGACCGCTGGATCGCCGCCATTCGCGCCGAGGAAGACCTGGCCACGCCCGATCATTCCATGGTCGCAGTGGAAAAGTGGGACCTTGCGAACTTCGCCGAGGAAGATTCGAGAAACATCGCCAAGGCTGCGCGGCAGGAATATCAGGACGCACTTCGTCAGGTCCTCTATAATTTCTAGAGATGGCGTCGTTCGCCGACCGCTTGATCGGGGCAATTCGCACTAAGGACAGCCGCTGCGTGGTGGGGCTGGATCCGCGCATCGATCAGATGCCCGCGTTTGTTCGAGCCAGCGAGCCGTGCGCGGCGATCACCGCATTCCATGAATTGATCCTCGACGCCGTGGCCGATCTGGTTCCAGCCGTCAAACCGCAGTTGGCGTTCTTCGAACAATACGGTGTGGCGGGCATGCAGGCGTTCGAGAATACCGTGCGCGCGGCGAAACAGCGCGGATTGCTGGTAATCGCCGATGGCAAACGCAACGATATTTCATCCACGGCTGAAGCCTACGCGAATGCCTACCTGGGTGGCGGCGCTTTCGGTTGCGACGCACTCACCGTGACGCCATACATGGGCCGCGATAGTCTCGCGCCTTTTGTCGATTCTTGCACTAAGCATGGCAAAGGGCTGTTCGTGATTCTGAAAACATCGAATCCCGGATCGAAGGACTTCGAAGACCAGCCGCTGGCCGAGACCGGCCGCCCGTTGTATGAAAAAATCGCGGGCGTGTTGAACGAACTGGGGCGTGATTTGGTGGGAGAATCTGGCTACAGTTCTATCGGTGCGGTGATCGGCGCGACATTTCCCGAAGAAGGCCGCCGTTTACGCGGGCTCATGCCGAAGGCGCTGATCCTGGTTCCAGGTTACGGCGCGCAGGGCGGAAGCGCGAAGGCCGCAGCGGAATGCTTCAACGAAGATGGCCTCGGGGCTGTTGTGAACTCGTCACGAGGAATCACCTACGCGTTCCGCGATCCCGATATCACCCGCGATGCGTTCGTCCGCTTAGTTCGGGAAAACACATTGCGCATGATCGATGATGTCAACCTCAGCCTCGCAAATCCGCAAAAGCTTCTTCGATCTCCTGCTTTGCCGCGGGCGTAGGAACCGTCAGTGGGAGCCGCGGCGGTCCGCCGTAGTAGCCGGTCAGATCCATCGCATACTTCAGCCCGCCGATGCCGTATTTCGTCGTCACCAGCTTGGCGGCGCGCCCGATGCGATTCTGCCAATCCAAGGCAGCTTGCGGCTCACGCGTGCGATGCGCTTCCCAAATGGAAATGGTCGCGTAAGGTGCGGGATTCGCAAAAGCTAGAATGCCGCCCGTGCAGCCGACCGCGAGCGATGGAGAAAGTGTGGTTGCGGAACCCGTCAGCACCTGAAATCCCTTCTTGGCCTCGCGGATCATCTGCAACAGCTTCTCGACGTTGCCCGAGCTCTCCTTGATCCCGATGATGTTGGGATGATGCGACAACTCGGCCACAGCCTCGGCCGCGAGATCGATGCCGGTGTTCTGTGGGAAGTTGTAAAGCACCACGGGAATCTTGGCTTGATCGGCCACCGCGCGAAAGAACAGCATCTGCGTGGCGGGATTGCTGAACTGTCCTTTAAAGAACGACGGCGTTTTCACCAGCGCCGCTTTATAGCCGATATCGGCCGCGCGATTGGTGAGCGTCACGGTTTGACGTACGCTGTCCATGCCAGTTCCCGCGATCAATATTTTCTCGGGAGCGGCCCATTGCGCCACCCACTCCCAGAGCTGGATCTTTTCGTCGGTGCCCAGCATCACGCTCTCGCCGGTGGACGCGACAACCACGTAGCCGCTCAGGCCCGTGGCGTTCCACTTCTCGATGTTGTGCTGGACTTTGACTTTCCAGAGCTCGCCTTCGTGATTGAAGGGCGTGGTGATGGGACTGAAGATGCCTTGAAGTTTCATGGAAGGGGTGAGGGGCAGGCGCCCATACACCATGGCGGCGCCCCTCGATTAAAACAGACTTACTTTGCGACGTAGGTGATGACCAGCGTATACAACGCCAGCGATTCGATCAGCACCAGTCCAAGAATGAGTGCGCCGCGAATAGCAGCTGCTGCGCCAGGATTGCGAGCCATGCCTTCCGTGGCGGAGGCCACCGCTTTGCCCTGCCCTAATCCGCAAAGACCGGATGCTATGCCCATGGCGAGGTAAGCGAACGGCAGATGCCAGTCCGTGGTTCCGCTGCCGCCAGCGGGTGTCTGCGCGAAAATCGGGCTGCCCAGCAGCATCAACATGCCTGCCGAGTACATGAGTTTACGTTTCATTCGAGTGTTTCTCCTTTTACAAAGTTGTTCGCGAGGAGGTGGTTCCCACTCCGCCCTGGGGGACGGCGGGCTCACGCTCGGAACGGATAAAGCCGATCGGGTAGAAATTAGTGTTCGTGCGCCACAGCACTACCCACATAAATCGTGGCCAGCAACATGAATATGAAAGCTTGTAAGAGTGCCACAAAAACGTGCAGCCCCATGAAGACGGCGGGCAGCAGGAAATAGGTAAGAGTGAGGAATGTCACCGTGACCCGCTCGCCGGCAAACATGTTCGCGTAAAGACGAATCGTCAGTGATAGCGGCCGTGCAAAATGGCTGATCAATTCGATGGGGATCATGATGGGCGCCATCCACCACACCGGACCCGCGAAGTGTGACAGGTATTTTCCAACACCCTGTTCCCGAAAACCCATCCAGTTGTAATAAAGGAACACCGAGATCGCGAAGGCAAGAGGAACCGCGGGAGACATGGTGGGAGATTCGAGCCCGGGAACGATCCCGATCAGATTCAGGAATAGGATAAAGATGAAAATGCTTCCGAAAAATGGTACGTAACGGTCCACATGGTGATCGATGGATTCACTGGCTTGTCCGAAGACGAACTTATAAATAGCCTCGAAGCTGAGTTGAAAGCTCCCCGGCTTGTCCACCGAGAGCTTGGAGCGCAGCACCCCGAACACCACCAGGATGATCGCCACCACCAGGAGCTCCACGGTGATCCAGTTCTGCCATGGGTGCGCTGGGTCGGCTGCGGGGTGTCCAATTGCACTTAAGAATGAGTCGAGAGGACCTGCCAAAAAGCGATTGAACAGGGCAGTAGTCCAGATTTCCGATTCAGCTTGCATAGATCATTTCACAGTTAGTTCGAAGATGAGTTCGAGAATAACGGCCGCCCCCGAAACAAGCAGTCCAACCGCGGCGGCAGCTACATTCAGTCGAAGATATTTGATTATAACGCAGGCCAAAGCCACGAGTGCGACCAGGCGCAATACGAAAAAGAGGCGTCCACGTTGACGCGGATGCGGCCCTAAACCGTCCACCACCCGTTGCCAGCCCCAAAAGCTGGTAAACGAGATGGCCGCGCCTATGAGAAACGCTGTTCCGGTCCGGATTCCCCGCGAGAAAGTGAGGCCCAGAGCGCCCACCAGCCCCAACACGAGAACGATCCACTGGACGCGCCGAATGAATCGCTCGTAGGAATTAGCCTCACTTCCCGGCATCGTCCTTGTTCAACTCGCGAATCAGCTCAATCATGCCCGATACGACGCCCAACAGCAGGAAGACCATCTTGAGATACGTGGTGCCGAAAAACTTGTCCAGTCCGTATCCGATGGCGTACCCCACCAAGATGGAAGATGGGATCAGAAAAGCCAACCCATAATACTTGCCGAACTGAGCAAAGATGTCGTCTTTCTTAGGCATGTGCCCCGCGCTTGCGCTCCAGAATGGCCGCAGCCTGCTCGGCGGTCTCCTTCACTAGAAAACCCATTTTCGGATGGCTCGGCGTTATGTCGGGCTCCAATCCAAACTCCTCCAGCGTCTCGGTGGTCGTCGGGCCTATTGAAGCGATCACCATGCGCCGCAGAGCCGGTTGCATAGTTTCGGTGAGCTGCTCGTAAGCCGCGATGCGGAACAGGTGCGGTAATTGAATGGACGTGGTGAACAGGGCGACGTCGGCCTTCCCGGCGGCGATCCGATGCACCGCTTCCCGCAGAGGCCCCAGGTCTTCCGGCAAATCCCATTGATAGACCCGCACCGGCGTCACTTCGGCGCCTCTCGCGCGCAGGCCGTCGAGCAACTCAACGTTAGGCTTGCCGTATTCTTGCACGGCGATCTTCCTCTCAGCCCGGCCGTCGAGAGCCGCCAGCAATTCGCGCCAGGTGTTCGGCTCGGGCGCGGTCACCGTTACCGGTACCTTCATCTCGCGCAACGCGGCCAGGGGCTTGGGACCTCGCGCCGCCACCGCGATCCTCCGCAGCGCTTCGGCAAACTGTTCCTCGGGATACCGGGACGCCAAAACTTTGTTGAGCGCTCGCGCGCCGACGCCGGTGAGAAAGATCACCAAATCGAATTCACCGCGAAACAGCCGCTCGGCGAACTCGAAGGCTTCGGCGTTGTTCTCAATGGGCGCTTCGCGCATGGAAGGCGCGACAAAAGGATCGCCACCTTGCCTACGGATCAACTCGCCCATTTCGGCGGCGCGCCGGCTCTCGAACGAGACCACGCGCAAACCATCGAAGGCCATCAGTCCGCTTTCTGCTTCGCTTGTTCTTTCTCGTATTGCTTCAGCACGCGATTGACGTACTCAATAGTCTCTCGATAGGGCGGGATCCCGTGATACTTGTCCACCGCCGCAGGTCCGGCGTTGTACGCCGCCACGGCTTTCGAGACCTGGTGCGGATCGTTCTCGAACTTCTGCAGCAAATCGCGCAAGTATCGCGCGCCCGCTTCCGCGTTTTGGGTTGGATCGTGAGGATCGGCATCCAGCTCCGCGGCGGTCTTTGGCATGAGCTGCATCAGGCCGATGGCGCCTTTGGGCGATACCGCATCTTCGCGATAGCCCGATTCAGCCCGCGCTATACTATGCACAATGGCCGGCGGCAGACCGGCATGAACGGCGGCCTGCGTAATCAGTTCTTGCGGTGTCGGGCCGGGGCGCAGCGTGGACTGCGGGGCTGCTGGGACAGCAGGAACCGCCGCAGGCGCGGTGTATTCTTCCTGTTCAAACGCCGCCACCGTACTGGCCTGAATCTCAATCATGCCTTGGCTGGTCTGAAGGCGAATGACGGACCCATCGGCTGTATGGCCGTCGGCATGGATGCGAAAGCCGTTCAAAAGCACCACGAGTTCGCCCGCCTGCGCTGCGAACGCAACCACAACAAAACACAAGAACAGCTTTAATGGGCGAAGAGCCACTTCAACCATTGTGACGCATTTTCAGCTCCCTGCGTTTAGTCTGAAATGGCCAGCTCGCCAGGAACGATCGGACGTGTTCTCGGCAGCAGCCCCCGCCGCGCCAAAACGCCACAAAAGGCCAGAAGTCCGGTGAATACCACTAGCTTGACCACGTCGGCCACGCGGCTATGAGGCAGCAGCTTCCACAGGATTCCCAGCACCGGCTGCGCCACGCAGGATGCCCAAACCGCGCCGTAGAAATAGCGGCGCTCGTGCCCCTCGCCTTTGGTCGATGCCTTTACGCGCGGCAACCAAGCCATCGCGCCCATCCCCCAAAGCACAATGGCCAGCGGGAAATATCCGTATTCATAGATCTGCTTCAGCCGCCAGGCGCCAGTGGCCACCGCCACGGCCAGCCCAAGAAAGTTGAGCACGGCGAACATGATGACGATGCTCCAGGCGAAGGTGTAACAGATCCGGCGATATAGGGGATTCGGCTTGTCTTCGACGAACCGGATGATGTAGGGCCGCTCTTCCACTCCCGGTAAGCGGCCCCGAAGCGCTGCGATACCTGTTCCCAAGATCACCAGACCGAGCCAGATGAGCCTGCGCCTGTCGAAGCCGTGCTCGAAAAGCTGGAACGTGGACGGCCCGGGCGCAATAAAAAAGACAAAAATCCAGATCGGCCAGTGGGCCAGCCGGTACGCCGGTTTATTGCGGTCGCGCAGCTTGCGGCCGCTCGCAAGCTCTACTCGCACGGCTGGAGGAACCCGCTATTGTCCCGCAGGCTTGGTGGGGGAAGCGGTTTTCGGCGTTGAAGGGGCCTTCGGGGCCGGCGGAGCTGAAGTGGCAGGCGCCGGTGCGCTGCTCGCCGCTGTGTTCTTGTCGTAGAGCTCGATGATCTCTTTGGTAATGTCGACGCTGGGCGAAGCGTAGAGTACCGGCGTTTGGGGCGAACTGACGTCCACCACCATGGTGATGCCGTTGTCGCGCGAATACTTCTCGATCACCGCGAGAATCTTCTGGCCGAGCTGTTGCAGCAGCTTTTGCTGGTCGGCTTCCAGATCCGCCTGCGCATCTTCCACTTCGCGCTGCAGGTTCTTCTTCTTGGCTTCGATGTTCTTATAAAGATCGTTCTTAGCCGCGTCACTCAGCGTATTCGAGCCTTTATTGAGCTGGTCCTGCAAACTGTTGATTTCGTTTTGCTTTTGTTCCAGTTCCTTCTTCTTGGGAGCGGTCTTGGAATTCAATTCGGCGGCCGCCTTCTGGCCGTCCTTGGTGCTGATGATGGCCCCTTGGATATTGATGACCGCGAATTTGCCCTGTTGGGCCTGGGCCGTCAATGTCACAGCCAATGCGAGGACTGGCAACAGAAATACCTTGCTTTTCACAGTGAGACTCCTAATCTCGAAAATCATTCTATTCTATCCAATCGGCCCGGCTTCAGCCCACCGCGTTTAGAACGTCCGTCCAACCGTGAAGCGGAACATCGCCGAGCGCTCGGCACTATAGGGCAGTACAGCGCCAATGGAGCTGATGGCGTTGCTGTAAGTGGCCTGATTCGGGAAATACGACTTGTCAGCGACTACCGGGGCCGCGAGAGTACCTTCGAAGCGGGTGGGATTATAAGCCCAATAGACCCGGAAGGGGGCATTCACCACCGGCATTAAAACCTGGAGCTCCAGCCCAGTGGAAGTGCGTAACTGTTGGGACCCAGGTTGAACATAGGCATTACCGGTGAAGCCGGCCTGCGGAAATTCTTCGTTCAGTTGTTCCAGCCGTCCTGCGTTGAGGTGCAGCTGCGAGGGAAATATCAGCCTGTCCATGCCGGCATCGGCGAAAATCGCCAGCGTTACAGGCCCTACTATTGGAATCCGGTACTCGAAGTTTCCAACCACGCTGGTGTCGCCTCCTGGGAAAGTGACCTGGTAGGAGGGGACCGTCATGGTCACCGGTACACCTTTTTGGGTGCGTAGCGTTCCGTCGGAGTTGTAAACCTCGACGGTCGCAACGTCGCTGGGCAGATACACGACCGGGCTGATGGTCCAATCGTAGAAGCCGCGCACATCGTTCTCGCCTCCCATGAAATAGCGCGAGAAGGGAGGCGCAGTTTTGCCCCCGTATCCGATTATCATGCGCGCGGAGAGATGCATCCCGATGACGTGACCTTTTTTCAATCCCGCGTGGAAATATTTGGCGTCGAAGGTTGGCTGGATGGTGTTGACGTTGCCACCCAACTCGCTACCAGAGAAAGCTAGCGAGAAAAATAACTCTCGGCCACCGGTGGGATTAATGGGATTGTTGATGCTGTTGTAGGTGTACGACGGGGTCACCGTGCTGGTGCGAATGCCACTGAGCTGATTGGGACCGCCCACTCCTTCGAAATCGATGTAGGTGAAATAATTCGTGGCTGCGGTGGTGAGTGTCTTGACGTTGGAAATGTTGTAACCGTACGTAAGTCCAACGCGCGCGAAGCTGCGCTTCAGCGGGTACGAAAGGAAGACCGTGCCGCCGTAACCGTTCTGGATGTAGTTCAGCAGGTTCTGCGTGCCGAGCGCATTGTAATAGGAAATCAGGTTAGTACCGGCGAGAATGGAGGCCTCTTGCGCCTGGTTGTAGTTGTAGCGCTGCACATACAGCGTGAACCCGGTCTGAACGGCATGGTCGAACAAGTAGGGCTCCGTGAAGCCGAATTGGACAGAATCCATGCGTGTCCCGAGCTGCGAGCTCAGGCTCAAAGTCTCGCCCAGCCCGAGGAAGTTATTGGTGGAATAAGACGCACCGATGAAACTGCCGGCGATTCCAGAAACGCCGCCGTTCAACTGGATGGAGTTTTTGCCGCGCTCCTTCACTTTGAGCGTGATATCGACGGTGTTGGTCTTGGTATCGCGCTTGATATCGGCCGCGTCCTCAGCCTTCAAGGGCTCGAAATAGCCGAGTTGATTCAAGCGCAGGATGCTTAACTCCCACAGGCGGTTATTGAAAATCTGGCCTTCGTCGATCAGTAACTGGCGCCGGATCACTTTGTCGCGTGTCGTCGTGTTTCCCGAGAAATCGATACGGCGGACGAAGAATTGATGGCCTTCATCCACCGACAGCGACATATCCATGAGCCCGCTGTCCGGCATCGGATCGAAGGAAGGCTCGCCCACGAAATCGATGAAGCCGAAGTCGCCATACAGCTTGCGCATATTTTCCAGGCCCTTGCGGAGCTTGGCGGTGGAGAACACATCGCCTTTGGACATCCCGAATAGCGGCGTCATCAAGGCTTCGGGCGTACGGAAAAACTTGACGCCCGTGAACGTAATGTTGTTCAGGTGATAGAGCTTGCCTTCTTCCACCGTCACGTTGACATCGGCTACCGTACCCGGTTTGTTGGGGTGGATGAGCGGGATGTGCATGCCCTCGCCGCCCGTCTTGCGCATGGTGACCATGGAATCCGTCACGTGGGCGGTGAAATAGCCGTGTTCCTGATAGAACACCTGCACGCGGCTCTTGTCTTCGTCCAGCTTGCTCGGATCGTAGGTCTTGGCGAACAGACTCTCGAACAAAATGGAGTGCGGGATGCCAATGGGATGCACGTTTTTCATCGCGCGGATCACATCTTTATCGCTGAACACCGTGTTGCCCGTGATATCGATGTTGCCTACCTTGACCTTGGGACCTTCGTTGATTTTGAACGTAATCTCGAGCGACGACGGAGGTACGCGGCGGATTTGCGGATCAACGGTAGCGGAGAGATGCCCGTGCTCGGCCAATAGGTCGAGCAGCACATTCCTGGCGCGCTGCACTTTGTTTGGATCGTACTGCGACTCGACAACCAAGCCGACCTTCTTGTCCTTATAGCGATCCAGGATGTCGGAGACACTGACCGATTTGTTGCCTTCGTACTTGATGGTGCGCACTACCGGCCGCTCCACCACTACGAAACGAATGATCCAGCCTTCTTTACCCGGTTCGCGCTCGATGCGGATGTCGTCGAAACGCCCGCTGTTCCACAACCCCATGAAGTCTCGATGCAGGCTTTCTTCGTCGTACCGGTCACCCTTCTTGGTGAAGATCAAGGCTTGCAACGTATCTTGGCGAACGCGGCGCGCGCCTCGGAATTCGATAGCTTCGATGACATTGTCCGGCGGCTGGCCGGGCCGGGTGACGCGGGATGGCTCCTGCGAAGCAGCAGGAGGCGCGGGCTGCGCTGGTTGTGCCGGCTGAACGGCCTTGGGAGGTTCCTGCGGGCTCTGCGGCACGGTTTCGAAAGGATTGGGCGGTTTCGGGGGCTGTTGCTGTTGCTGATTCTGAGCCGCGGCTTGCCGAACGCCAATGCTGAGCAGGAGGAGAGCAGAGCAAAGCGCAAAAGATCCGGCTCGCACTGGGAAGCGCGAGTTCCTTAGAGGCACAGAGACTCGCAGGCGGCCAAGCCTGGGAAACATCATCTAGACGGGTTCCTTTCCACTCTGCGCGTACCTTTCCGAGACGGCGTGATTTCCAGAGCGGTTTCACCGCAGCCCGGAATGGCGCCCAAATCGAACGTCCTATTTTAGCTGATGTTGGAGAAGCGAACCAGTGTGCCGAAGGCGATACAGCGGGCGGACCCCGCACAGGTTCCAGCTTGTTCAGGAAAAGGTTAGCCGGGTTGAGTCCCGTTGGCTACGATGCCGAGAATGTTGTCTTCACCCAGAGATGCGATGGCCCGGCCCATGGAATCCGTGCTGGTGACGCCGATCCGGGTGACTAGCAACGTTCCATCGGCCAGCGCCGCCAGCAGATTGGCGTCGGAGGCCATCAGCAACGCGGGGCTGTCCAGAAGAATCCAGCGAAACGCGTTCCGCAAACGATCCATAAGCTGCCGGACCTCTTTCAAGTGCAGCAGCCCCAATGGGTTAATCACTGCCTCGCCCGCCGGCATCACAAACAAATTGCTGTCTCCGATTCTTCGCAAGGCTTCAGGAAGCTCGGCCTTCCCCAGCAAATAATCGCTGATTCCAGGACCGCGGCCTATCCCAAATACGCTGTGCAGAATGGGTTTGCGCAGATCGAAATCGCACAGCAGCGTCGGGTTGTCGGCCAGTTGCGCTTCCGCGAGAGCAAGATTCGCCGCGGTGAACGATTTCCCTTCGCCGGGCGATGCGCTGGTTACCAGCACCGTACGAATGGCGCTGGCTGATTGCAGCTGCTCCAGCCGCGTGCGCAGCGTGCGAAACTCTTCGCTCGGAGTTTCCGCCGGCCGCAGCGGATCTAGAAGCATTACGTTGGAAGAAGCTCGAAAAGGAACCTCCGGCACCAATTGCAAGTCCAGTCCCAAGGAGGGATCGGATAGTGCTACGCGTATTGCAGCATTACTGGTCATAGCTTTTCCCTCTAAAGCCTTGCGATGTAATAATGCGCAACCGATGCGGACATGACCCCCACACCCGCCAGGGCGCCCGAGGACCACGCCAGCCAGGTGGCGCGCCTGCGCAGGCGTATCACGGCTCGTCCTTCAAAGAGCGGAATACTGCCCAGGATGGGAAGCCGCGAGTACGCGCTCACGTCTTTCACATTCCTCAGCGCCCCGTTGCGCATCTCGCTCAAACCCGCCAGACACAGGCCGAGAATGAACCCCACACTGGTCCCGACCGATACCATCAGCGCTCGCTTCGGCCGGGCCGGGGTCTGTGGCAGCGAGGGCGGGTCCAGTTGTTCCAACCGCTCCCCTTGCTGGCGATTCTGGAGCGCAGTCGACATGGCCGAGCTATTCACACGCCGGTCCAGATCTTCGTAATCTTTCTTCGCCAGATCCCGATCGCGAATCAGCTCATCATATTCCCGAATCCCAACTGGCGTGCCCTCAATCCGCGCCTCGTAATTGCGGACGATTCCATCCAGTTGGGTGCTTTGTTTCCGGTAGTCCTCCATTTCCACGCCTTTGGCCAGGATAAGCCCCTTCGTCCTCTCGGACTCCGCTTCCAACTCGCGCTGTTCGCGAAGGAATTGCGCGCTAGCTTCCCGGCGCGCTGGAGCCTCCGGTTTGCCGGTTTCTTGCTTGAGAATCGCTTGCCGCTCCATCCGTGCACCCGCCAGCAAATTCACCAGGCGCTGCACGTCGGGATGATTCTCTTTGTAGCGTTCCCGCGCAGTGGCAAGCGAATCTTCGTACTGCGCGATTTCGTGATCCTGGTCCGTTAATTTATCGTCGCTTTGCTCGGCAGCTTGCTCGGGGGCGTTCGTATCCCTCAGCGAGGCTAGTTGATCGCGATAAATCCGAAGCTGATTCTCATACAACAGCCGCTCCTGATTCACGCGATTCATCGACATGTTCAAATTCAGCTTCTGCGCTTGAAGCGCGGTAAGCTCCTGATAGTTGTTTTGCTGCTCTTCGGGCAAACGGCCGATGTTTTGCGCACGGAACACGCTGAGCCGCTGCTCCAGCTCATCGACTTTCTTCTTCGATTCCTCCCAACGATCCTGAAGAAATTCCGTGGTGGAGACGGTTTGCTGTGAGACCTCACGGACATTCTCTTCCAGGAACCGCGCCACCAGATCCGTCGCCACCTTCTGGGCGGTGAAGCGCTCGCTATAGGCGAACCGGATCTCGAAGGCCGGATATTGCTGAGCTTCGCGTTGTCCGGCGTTCAAACTCTGGCGAACCGGAAGCACCTGGATATCGTTCAACTTCATCTCTTCGATGACGTCGTCCAGCGGCATCCGTCCTAGTTTCCGCTTGTACAAGCCGTGCGTGTTGATGATGTTGGTAAGCGTGGCGCGATTGAGGATCAGTTGCACCAACGCGTTGACGCGTCCCTGAATATCCTGGTTGGTGTTCGCCGGCACGAAACTTTCCGGCACCTGCGGCGGCGCCACGCGAATGGTAGCCACAGAAATGTACGTATCTGGCCAGAGTACCGCGGCCACCACCGACACCACCAGCGCCAGGAACAGCGGACCCAATATCCAGGCTTTGTTCCGCCGCAGAATATCCGCGTAGTCGTCCATGTCGAGTGGGCGTCCGGTTGGCATATTCACGGCACGATAATGTGGTCGCCGTTCTCCACGGCGATGTTCTGTTCCAGGTGCTTACCCTTGGTGACATCTTTGTAGTTGAAGTAGAGCACCTCGCTACGCCGCAGTACACGAATCCTCTTGGTATTGGCGAATTCGCGGAATCCGCCGCCGCGGCTCAGCGCCTCCAGCACCGACGTCGGCGTCACCAGTGCGAAGGAGCCGGGCCGGTTCATTTCGCCATCGATGTAGAACTTCTTACTGCGGACTTCCGTTACGAACACGCTTACGTCCGGATTGTTCAGATACTGGGTGAGCAGTTGTTTCAGGCTACCGGTCAGCTGCAAAGGGCTCTGCCCAGCTGCCCGCACCTCTCCGATCAGCGGCATGGTGATCTTTCCATCCGGCCGCACTGCCACCGGCAGCGTGAAGTCGGGCTCACGCCAGACTCGGATAAATAGCAGATCCTCTGGGCCGATCTGGTACTTGTCGGGATCGACCGGCGCCGCCACTGAGCCGTCGATCTGTTTTACAACTTCCAGTTTGGCCTCTTCCGCTGCCGCCAAGCCGGAAACGATAATCGTGGCGGCGGCCAATAGCAAAATTCCATCCCTCACCTGCCGCTTGCTCCTTTCGCGAAGGTCTCTTACAGTAAGTAAGGTTCATTCAGATGAGATACTTTCTCGCAAAAACTGACCCCGAAACCTATTCCATCGATCAATTAGAGAAAGAAAAGAGAACGACCTGGGACGGAGTGAACAATCCCCAGGCCGTTCGCGCCATCCGCGACATGCGGCCCGGGGATAAGGTGTTCATTTATCACAGCGGCGGCAATTCGGCCGTGGTGGGGCTGGCCAAAGTAGTTGCGGAGGGCCGGGATGACCCCAAGAATCCCAAATCGGCGGTGGCCGATTTCGAATTCCTGGGCCGTATCGATCCTGCGGTCACTCTCGCCGAGATCAAGCAGTCGAAACTATTCGACGATTGGGCGCTGGTCCGTCAAGGCCGCTTGTCCACCATGGCCGCTCCAGAGAATTTCGTGGAGTGGATGCGGAAGAAGAACCCGAAAGCGAAGATTTAGTAAGCCGCAGATGAACACCGATGAACGCCGATTCCGAAGAAAGAGACTTATCTGTGTTCATCAGCGTTTATCGGCGGCCAACATTGGCAACCCTCTAACCACGCGCTGCGCGCAAAGTCACGACCGACGCTCCCAGCAATGCTCCCGCTCTTATCGCAGTCTTTTTGAGCGACCATTCCGGATAGCGTTCGGGTTTTGCCGCACCCGCCACATGCTCGGGCCGCACGCCAATGCCAATCACATATCCCATGGCCCACGAACGGCCCGGGATTTCCGCCACTGCTTTCAATTGCCACGGCGCTTTCAGTGGGCCGGGGTTTTGAAACACCAGCTCAAACAGCTTGTGGGCGTTCACCTGCAACATCTGCGTCACACGTGTCGGAAACTCGCGCCTCTCTTGCACACGCGCCAGCAGTTCTTCGGTCACGCGTCCCTGCCGCAGCGGCTCCGCCAGCAGATTTGCAGTCGCTACCGCGTCCTGGATCGCCAGATTAATTCCCACGCCGCCGGCCGGGGACATCGCATGCGCTGCGTCGCCGATGCAGAGCAAGCCGGGAAGATGCCACTTCTCGAGCCGGTTGATCTGCACGGTCAGCAGCTTGATCTGATCCCAACTCTGCAACTCGCCCGCGCGATGGTCTAAATAAGGCGCAATGCGAGTAATGGCAACACGGAACGCCTCCAGGCCCTCGCGCTTGATTTGCTCGAACGAGCCTTTCGGAATGATCAACCCAGCCTGAAAATAGTCGCCGCGGTTGATCAGGATCAGCGCTTTTCCATAGTTGATATTTCCGGCCAGTTGCTCGGGATCGCCCGCTCTTCGCGAAATGCGAAACCACAGAGCATCGATGGGGACGCCAAACTCCTGCACCGGCAGTCCCGCCGCTTGCCGCATCGTCGAATGCCGTCCGTCACACGCCACCACCAGATCCGCCTGGATCTGAACGGGACCATCGCGCGTTTGCGCCTCCACTCCGGCAATCCTTTGGCCCACGCGCATTAGGTTGACGGCTCGGTACTGCATCAGGAGCTGAAAGCGAGGGAATCGCTTCGCGCGATCGGTAAGAAAGTTCAGAAAATCCCATTGCGGCATCAGTGCGACGAACTTGCAGCGGGTAGGTAGATGGCTGAAGTCAGCCGCCTGAAAAGCGAAATCGCCCACTCGGCCATTCACCGAAGTCAGCTTCTGGTGCGGGACTCTGAGGAACTCCTCCAGCAGCCCAAGCTCATGCATTACTTGCAGCGTGGATGGATGCACGGTGTCGCCGCGAAAGTCGCGAAAGAAGTCCGCGTGTTTTTCGAGAACGAGGACTTCCACTCCCGACCGCGCCAGCAGGTACCCGAGCATTACGCCCGCGGGTCCGCCGCCTACGACACAGCAGGTAGTTCGAAATGATTCCGTGTTTGGGCCTCTCCAGATGAGACTCAACAGGAGAGGCTAGGTTACCTTCGCAGTGGTCAACCCGTGCTACCTTCAATCTTTTGAATCTCCTTCATCTCTTCGATCTCTCCTTCATCGGCCGCCGCGACCGTCCCGCTCTCGAATTCGAAGGCGTCAGCTATACCTTCGGCGACATCGACGAGCGCAGCAATCGCTTGGCTGGGTTGCTGGCCCAGCGCGGTCTCAAATCCGGCGACCGCCTCTGCGTCTACTTGTCCAACTGCCTCGAGATCATCGACCTGTATCTGGCCTGCGTCAAGCTTGGAGTCATTTTCGTTCCCATCAACATCCTCTATCGCGAGCGCGAGCTGGCCCATATCCTCACCGATGCTGAGCCCTTCGCCGTGATCTCCGCGACTGAATTCCCCAGCCCCGTGCCGATGTGGAATCCATCGGATCTCACGCGCGAAGCGGCGGCATTCCCAAACAAACGTCCCGCTGCCACTCTCGATGGCGACGCCCCCGCCGGCATTATTTATACGTCCGGCACTACGGGCGTCTCCAAGGGCGCAATCCTCACGCACAACAACATGGCTTCTAACGCGCTGAACCTGCTGACGTGCTGGCAAATCTCGAGCGCCGATCGCTTTCTGCTCACGCTGCCGCTCTTCCATGTTCATGGCCTTGGCAACGGCTTGCACTGCTGGCTCATCGGCGGTTGCCGCATGCGTTTGCTGGAACGCTTCGAGCATCAAAAGGCGGCCGCCGAGTTCCTCGATTTCAGGCCCTCATTGTTCTTCGGCGTCCCGGCCATGTACGTCCGCCTTCTCGACCTGCCGCCAGAACAAGCCCGCGAAATCGGCAGCTTCGTGCGGCTTTTCGTCTCCGGTTCCGCGCCATTGCCCGCGCAGATCTTTGAGGACTTTCGCGAGCGCTTCGGACAAGCGCCACTCGAACGCTACGGCATGAGCGAAACGCTGATGAACATCAGCAATCCCTACCTCGGCGAGCGGCGCCCCGGCAGCGTGGGTCTTCCGTTGCCCGGGGTTTCGGTACAATTGCTCGATCTGGAAGGACGCCCGGTCCCAGACGGCGAGGTGGGCGAAGTGCATCTGAAAGGCCCTAACATTTTCGCGGGTTATTGGCGCCGTGAAGACGCCACTCGCGCGACTTTTATCGATGGCTTTTTCCGTACCGGCGATCTCGCCACGCGCTCTCCCGACGGCTACTACACACTCTGCGCGCGCAAGAGCGACCTGATCATTTCCGGCGGCTTCAACATCTATCCCAGGGAGATCGAGGAGTTTCTCCAGGAACAGGACGGCGTGGCCGAAGCCGCGGTAGCAGCCGCGCCCGATCGCGTGCGGGGCGAGGTACCGGTGGCCTACGTGGTCACCACGCGCGACATCGATCCGGCCGCGCTCGAAGCGGTCTGCCGCCAGAAGCTCGCGTCCTTCAAGATTCCACGCTCGTTCATCCTGGTCGACAAGCTTCCGCGCAACGCGCTCGGTAAAGTGCAAAAGCACCTGCTGCCGAAGCACAATAAAGCTTGACCCCGGCCGCCCCCTCGCCGCGCAGCAGCACCTGGACCCCGCTGCTCTACACCTGGTTTCGCTGGCTATGGATTGCATCGGTTGTGTCGAACGTCGGCACCTGGATGCAAAACGTCGGCGCGGCCTGGCTGATGACGGAACTCGCGCCCTCCGCGCTGCTCGTGGCCCTGGTCCAAACGGCAACCAATCTGCCTGTGTTCCTGCTTGCCCTTCCGGCCGGCGCGGCTGGCGATCTCTTCGATCGCCGGAAACTGCTTCTGGTAACGCAGGGTCTGATGCTGGCCGCCGCCGCGGTGCTGGGAGTGACGACGCTCACCGGATCCACCGGCCCGTGGACGCTGCTGTGGCTGACCTTCGCGCTCGGGCTGGGCGCCACCATGAACGGCCCCACCTGGCAGGCCATCATGCCCGACCTGGTTCCCCAACCGGAGCTCCCTGCCGCCATCGCTCTCAACTCAGTGGGGTTCAATCTGGCACGCGCGGTAGGTCCGGCATTGGGCGGCGCGGTGGTTGCGGCTATCGGAGCGGGCGCGGCATTCATTTTGAACGCCGTTTCCTTCGTGGGCGTGATGGTTGTGCTGTATATGTGGCGTCGCGAACCGGAACAGCATCCGCAACCGCTTTCCACCGAAAGCGTCGGGGCGGCCATGTGGGCGGGGATGCGCTACGTGCGGTTTGCGCCGCCCATCCATTCCGTGCTGCTGCGTTCGGGCAGCTTCATTATTTCAGCCAGTGCGTTATGGTCGCTGTTGCCGCTGGTGGCGAAAGTGGAACTGCATCGTGACAGCACCGGCTACGGCGTGCTGCTCGGCTGCCTGGGCGCCGGCTCCATCCTGGGCGCACTGATGCTCCATCGATTGCGCCAGATCTTCTCTCTGGACGCCATGGTTACCGCCGCAGTCGCCCTTTTTGGAGCAGTCAACATTCTGCTCGCGTATCTCACGAGTTTTGGCGCCGTGGCCCTGGCACTCATCGTCACCGGTATCGCGTGGATGACCGTCAACTCCAACCTCACTACCGCGACTCAGACCTCCGTGCCATCTTGGGTGCGCGCTCGCGCGCTGGCAGTTTATCTTCTGGTGTTCCAGGGCGCGATGGCCGTGGGCAGCGTGATTTGGGGGGCCGTGGCAACGCGAATTGGATTGCGGAATACGCTGCTATGGGCAGGCGTTGCTTTGCTGGTCGCCGCTGCCGCAACCTTCCGCCTGAAATTGGCTGGATTGCGCGAGCTGGACACGCGTCCCTCCGGACATTGGCCGGAACCAATTCTTGTGATCGAGCGGCACGAGGAACACGGCCCGGTGTTGGTGACGGTGGAATACTTCGTCGAACCCTCCAGCGCTCGCGAGTTTGCGCGCGCCATGCAGTTTATGCGCAGGCTGCGCCGCCGCGACGGCGCCATTCGTTGGGGACTCTTTGAAGACGCGGCGACGGCCGGCCGTTACATCGAGACGTATGTGGTGGCCAGCTGGGCCGAGCATCTGCGCCAGCACGAACGCGTGACTGTTTCCGATCGCGAACTCGAAGCGCGGGCCCTTGCCTTTCATCAAGGCTCCGACCCGCCTAAGGTCACCCACTGGGTCGCCAGCGAATAGGCCGCCCACTACGCGCCTACTCGAAGTGCGCGGGAACCAGATTCTCGTTTTCGTTCAACTGCCGCCACTCTTTGGCGGTGACGAAGCCGATCTTCTGCCGCTTGGAATCCGACTGCAGCACCCAAGCGATCTCTTTCATGGCCCACAG
>Ga0187888_1000316_pt1 | contig 52422 bp, 58 predicted proteins | sample June2016WEW_7_40_FD_132987 | JGI IMG/M metagenome (GOLD analysis project Ga0187888, IMG submission 132987) | Peatland microbial communities from SPRUCE experiment site at the Marcell Experimental Forest, Minnesota, USA - June2016WEW_7_40 | ecosystem: Environmental > Terrestrial > Soil > Wetlands...
GACTCGCTCGGGATTCCGAGATTGACTGGCGGCCGATAGCTTAACCCGCCGAACCGCCGTATACGGACCCGTACGTACGGTGGTGTAACAGGGAAAGCGGGCGACCGCCTACCTATGTAAATTTGGGTTAAGACGTCACGGTTCGGAAACGGTCTCGAGCGGGTTGGGATAAGCGTCAGGATCCCGCGACTCGTCACCGTGCAGACACTGGAAATCTTTTTCAATCAAAATGGACAAGCGTTTGCCCGATTCCAGGGATTGGTCGCCTGAGATACCCACGCGGTCGGACCTCACCCAATCGGTAGCGTCGGGGCCCGGCACCTGGATGCGAAGGAAGCCGTTCGCATAGAGAGCTTGCAGCGCGCTGAGGCTGGACAAAGATTCGAGCGCATACGCGAAGCTGGCGCCCGGCGCGAACTGGATGCTGTCTTCCACAAAGCCGGTCTTGCTGAACTGGGCCACTTCAGATTGGTTCAGCCGAAGCCGCAGCGAGTTTCCATGGATGCGGAGTTTCATAAGACGCGGAGTTTCATTGGATTCTCTGTGCTCCTGAATAGATGTTAAAACGGCTGTCGCGGACGAAGCCGAGCAGGGTCAAGTTGAAGCGCTGCGCGGTTTCCACCGCCAGGCTGGAAGGCGCGCCGACGGCAGCCAGGATCGGGATGCCGGCCATAATTGCTTTCTGCACCAGCTCGAAGCTGGCGCGGCTACTCACGAATAGCAGATGGTTCGAGAGCGGCGTATGACCGGCGAGCATTTCGGCGCCAATCAGTTTGTCCACCGCGTTGTGCCGGCCGACGTCTTCGCGCAAAAGCTGGAGCGTTCCATCGGGTGAGAACAGCGCCGCTGCGTGAAGACCTCCCGTCCGCTCGAAGACGGGCTGGGCGCGCCGCAGGGCGTCGGGCAAAAGATGAATGACGCTCGATTCTACAACGGGTGAGCTACGCGGGAGTACGGGACAGCCCTGCATTTGCATCTGTGTCTGAATGGCTTCGATGGAAGCTTTGCCGCAGACGCCGCAGCTGGAGGTGGTGTAGAAGTGGCGTTCCAACCGGTCGAGATCTACTTCCACGCCAGCGTTCAATTCCACTGTGACGGAATTGCCGATCTGGCGCGGGTTGCCGTTGGGCTGGTGCGGCCAATGGATCTCGCGAATCTGTGTGGCGTCGTGCAGGATGCCCTCTGAGAATAGAAAGCCGGCGGCCAATTCGAAATCGTTGCCGGGGGTTCGCATCGTAATCGAGATGGACTTAGTGCCCAGGCGGATTTCGAGCGGCTCTTCGACGGCCAACAGGTCTTGGAACGGCGCGGAGGAATCGCCTTCGACTTTTTGGACGGGTACCGTCAGAATGGGCCGGTTCACACCGACTTCATGGTAACGCGCTCAAGAGTTGGTTATGCCAAGTTCGGGATCTTGATAATCTTCTTTTGAATGGCGTACTGCACGAGCTGAGCTTTGTTGTGGATGTCCAGCTTGCGCATCAGATTGAACTTGTGGGCTTCCACGGTTTTCACGCTCAGGTTCAGATCGCAGGCGATCTCTTTCACCGAGTTGCCTTCCGCCAGCATTTTGAGAACTTCGCGCTCGCGCGTAGTGAGCGTGGCAAAGCGTGGCAGCCGGTTCGCGGACTTGATGCGGGACCTGAAATCGTCCACCAACTGGGACAGCATGCGGGGACTCAGATAACTGCCACCACGGCAGATGTCGCGGACAGCGGCCACTAACTGGGCCGAAGGGCTGTCCTTGAGGACGTAGCCGCTGGCGCCCACTTCCATGCCTTCCACTAAGTAATCTTCGTCGTCGTACATGGTGAGGAAGAGGACTTTGGTTTCGGGGCGATTCTTCTTGATCTGCCGGGTAGCTTCAAAGCTGCTGAGACCAGGCATGCCGATGTCCATGAGAACGACGTCTGGACGGAGTTCGGCGGCTTTCTCGACGGCATCGCCGCCGTTGGAAGCCTCGCCAACCACTTCCATATCGGCTTCCGCGGAAATCAGGGTCCTGATGCCCTGGCGAAAGAGCGTGTGATCATCCGCCAACATGATACGAGTCTTGGCCATAACGTTTACCCCGGTACTGTCTCGAATCCCTTTCCTAAGCTTGAGCTTCCACGTGCGGAGCTTTTTCCAGCTTTGCTTCAGGCCGCCGGGCCTACGCTCCGATCGCTCTGACTCTCCGCGCGGATCGTACTCCCAACAGCTTGGCTCCCATCGGTTTGGCGGCGAGCGGCTCAATCGAACTGGATTCCGGCGGCTGCTTGGCTACCGGAAGACGGATCAAAATCTTGGTGCCCCGTCCCGTTCTCTTTCGATCGACCAATCTCTTTCCCACTCGGGTTCCAATACTGGCACCAATGCCGGCTCCAATACTGGCCCCATTGCTGGTTCCGTTGCCGGATCCATTCTTGGGATAACTACGAATCTCAAACCTGCCACCAAGTAGGGCTACGCGCTCCCTCATGCCAGAAAGCCCAAACGCGTCTTTCCGAGCCAGCGCTTCCTCGACTCTAAACCCGACACCGTTGTCCTCAACGGTCAGTCTCACCCATCCATCGGCCGAACTAACAGAAATGTTTACGCTGCGCGCGCCCGAGTGCTTCGCGATATTGTTGCAGCACTCTTGCACTAACCTATAGACAATAATTTCAGTATGTTGCGGCAGTCTTCCCAGCCGCGCCAGCAGCAACTTTACACGGATGGGATGCAGACGCCGGAAGCGGTTCACCAGTTGCCGGAGGGCGGCTCCCAGGCCGAGTTGCTCGAGCACGGCCGGGCTGAGGGCGGCGATCAGACGCCGCATTTCGAGAATAGTGCGCTCGGTAAGGTCCCGCGCTTCGCGCAGTTTACTAATCCACTCGGCGTGCTCGGCGGGAATGGCCTGCTCCAGCAGTTCGATTTGCAAACGGATACAGAGCAGAGACTGGCCGGCTTCGTCATGCAGCTCGCGGCTGATCCTGCGTCGCTCGATCTCTTCCACGTGCAGCATGTGTTCGGCGAGTTGCCGGACTTGCTCCTCGCGCGCCGCCAGGTTTTCCATCAGACGGGCTTTCTCGGCGGCCATCAGGCAGCGCTCCGCCGCGGCGGCCAGCAATTCCTGTTCGCGCGGCAGCCACTCGTAAGATTTCGAAAAACCGAACTGCATGACGCCCGCGGTGCGGCCACCGGTGGCGAGCGGGATGGACCAGACCGTTTGGAAACGGCCCTTCCAGGCGGGCTCCAGCAGTAAAGCGCCAGCTGCATCGTCCTTCACTTCGATCTGGCGAGAGTGAGCGAATGTTCGCATCTTGGCTGGGCCATTCGGGACTTCGGTCAAGGTGGGCTTGTTCTGGCCCCGCGTCTGAGCCTGCGCGCGCAATACCCAGGCGGTACGCTTATCGTTCAGCAAGTACAAGTGGCCTGCGTCGGCATGGCACACGTGCACCAATGCATCCAGGAAGCGGCGCAGCAGTTCATCCAGATTGCGCGATTCCAACTCGATACGGAACAGCTCATAGAAAGCCTGTGTTTCGGCCTCCCGCACCTGGTAGTACGCGTTGTTCAGCGTCAGGATCACGCAGAAATGGAGTTGCTCGCGCACCCATTGGAAATTAGCGTATTCCTTGGGGAGCAGCTTGCGCAGCATGGGGGTGAGCAGGCGGTCATACTCTTGCAATGCTTCGACGATGCTGCTGGGCGGGAGATTGAGCTTGGCCAAGCGGCGGCCGTTGTACTCCACCTGTTCAATGAACTTCAAAGGTGGCTGCCCACTGGCCAGAATGCGGGCGGCTGCACCCGGCGTGATGGATGCCAGCGCGACGCGAATCTTGGGCTCAAATGGCCGCGGTTCGAATTTATCTCGCTTCAGCTTGGCGAGGAAGCGCCGGTCCAGGGTTTCGGCGTGCGGCAAGAGCAGCACGGCCAGGCGGTGCAAGTGGACGCGGAGCTGGTCGCTGAGTACATCGGCTGCGTCGGCCAGTTCGGGCGATATTTCGGTGAGCGGCACCTTGATTTGCTATCGGCGACTAGGGGGAAAGCTTTAGGGTTGGGAGCGGTTTGGCGTGCCGAAGCGCGCCGAAGGGGGTTGGTGGCTGGGGGTTGGCTACTTTGGAAAGTACTGGGCCAGTTCACTAAGAGCGTATTCATCAGCAGCATCGGGCCTATCGCCAACGCCGATGGGGTCCCGTTGCTCCATGAGCACCCTGCGAATTCTACGCCCGACTTCGCGCGCCGCTTCTTTATCCACCAGCCCATGATAGGGCCGTCCGTGCCAGACAACCAATCCCTAATCACCAATCCCGTTTGGTGCGCTAGGGCGCACCAAACCCTCAGTGCGTCTTGCCGGCGTCCTTGAAGTTGAGCGCGAAGTAGGGGTAGCTGAAGTTTGGCCCCTTCTCCATCAGGGTGAGGTACTGTCCGGGGAAAATATGCGCGAACCCGACGCCTACGTTCACGTGGCGATTCAGCTCATACCAGGTGTATGCGTCGGCTTCCTGGCCGATGTGGGTGCCGGCTGACCCGGTGAGATTGCGAACGATGGAGCCGCCGGAAGTATTGTAGAGCGAGTCCGTCGCGCTGGCCAGCCAGAAATCCAGCCATTGGCCGGTTACGGTCCAGCGGCGATGGGGCTCAATAGTAATGCCGCCACGAACGGCCCGGATGTTCTGCCAGCCGAACTGATCGCTGATACCGAAACGGTCGTGCGCGGTGGGGTACATGGTGTCGAAGGTGCCGTGCACTTGATCGTGAGCGTTCTTGTCGCCAGAGGCGTAGTCATATTGGGTGAAGATGCGCGGCTTCCAGTACATCTCAGAAAACCGGTAAGCAAGTCCATCGGTGGTGCCCCAGGCTCGGATGTCGTTGCTGCCATCCGTTCCTCCCTCGCGTATGCCTTCAAAAGAGTAGTCGAAGTTGCCAAACGCGAGTCCCTTAAAGCGAACTCCGTAGGCTTGCTCATTCTCGTGGCCGGTAGTGGCTTTGGACGCAGTCTCCACCGAAACACTGGGCTGAACGCGCCAGAGCACGAACGGCTCCAGACTGGACATCGGCACCACGTTGTCGATCTGCCCGTACGCGCCGTAGATGTTGTTGCCTTCCTGGTGATGGCTGATGCCCTCATCCATCGGAACCACAGCCGAGGCGGCGAAGAGCCCCAGATGATAACGCTCATAGTGCAGATTGGTGACCACGGCGTCGTAGGAGCGGGCCTGATCGCGCCATTCCGAATTCGCAATGATGGTGTTGTTGTAATTGATCAACTGGCGGCCCACACGCACGCTGATCCATTGATGCTCCGGATCGCCCACTTCGGCGTAGGCCAGCTTGAGATCGAAGCGGTTGGTATTCGGGGGCTGCAGAGGCGGCTGCTGTAACCAGGCGCGAGCGTCCTGCATTTGCCCGACGATGCGAAGCCAGCTGGTGGCCTTGATCTGCATCAGGAAGCGCCAGCGGTTGAGCAGGTAGTTATCGTCGTCGTTGCGCTTGAAACTTTGATTTTCCATCCCTTCCGCACGGAACCGTTCCTCCAAGCCGAAGCCAATCCAGGCGGGCAGCTGGTTATCCAGCGCGGTAATGGGGGCGAAATCCGGGAAGTCATAAGGCGTGCCCTGCCCAGTGGTCCGGTAGGCTGGTCCGTTCAAGAAGCTCAGCGGGTTCGAGGCTGGGCCTGTAATGTAGGCGCCGCCGTAGGCACTGGCTCCGTTCTGGGTTGTGGCATCGTCTTGAGCGGCGGCGGGAAGGGTGCCGAGGGTCCCGAGAAGCAAAAGGCTCGCCATGAGCATCCGACCGCGTTGCGGAGTTGTATGTTTCATTTCAAGTAAGTCTATCAAGTAACTTCAGTATTAGACAAGATCTATTTTACTGTGACTGGTACTTTCTTTGAATCAGTAGGTTAGTTATGATACTCAGTCGATGGGAAGTACTAAGTTACAGCTACGAAGACCCTCACGTCACGAGGTTTTACGAAAACCGGGTCACCGGTCTTAATCATCAGGTCGCGATGTCGTTCGTGGGTCATTTCGACCGTGATCGAGTCGTTCTGATCGCTGGTCAGCTCCACCCGAACGATAGGTCCAGCGGACTGGATCCGCAGCACCCGAGCGAAGACGGAGTCGCCATTCGAGGGGGCGCGCTCGATGTCGAGGTCGTGGGGGCGAACAAATACGCGGGCCGCTCGGCCGTTGGCGCCGTGACGTCCATGGAACAGGTTCACGTGGCCCAGGAACGTGACCACGAACTCGGACGCAGGATTGTGGAACACTTCATCGGGAGTGCCGGTCTGTTCGATACGGCCCTGGTTCATGATGACGATCCGGTCGGCCACTTCCAGAGCCTCTTCCTGATCGTGGGTGACCAAAACGCTGGTGACGGGGATTTTGGCGTGCAGAGTTCGCAGCCAGCGGCGCAGTTCCTGGCGGACCTTGGCGTCCAGAGCGCCGAACGGCTCGTCGAGCAGCAAAACGCTCGGCTCAATGGCCAGCGCACGCGCCAAAGCCACCCGTTGCCTTTGGCCGCCCGAAAGCTGCGACGGAAAGTGGTTGGACCACCGGCCCAGCTGTATCAGATCGAGCAGATCGTTCACCTTCTGGCGCAGCTCAGGCTCCCGAGGGCGCAGCTTGCGCGGCCGGACGCGCAGGCCGAAGGCGATGTTCTCAAACACGGTCATGTGCTTGAAAAGTGCATAGTGCTGGAATACGAATCCGACGCGCCGCTCGCTGGTCCGACGATCCAGGATGTCTTGGCCGTCGACGATGACCGAGGTAGCGGGATTCGAATCGGGCCTGTCTAACCCCGCGATGATGCGCAGAAGCGTGGTTTTGCCGGAGCCAGAGGGCCCGAGCAGCGCGACCAGCTCGCCTTCTTCGACATGCAGATCGACGTTGCGCAATGCAACATAGTTGGCGAAGGACTTGCTGACGTGCCGGGCGTCGATAGCCATTACGCCTCCACCTGTTCGATTTCCATTACCGCGGGCCGCTCTTCGGCCCTGATGCGCCATTCGAGCGCTGCCTTGGCCACCAGGGTCACCAGCGCGAGTAGTGCCAGCAAGCTGGCCACGGCGAATGCTGCCGAGAAGTTGTACTCGTTGTAGAGAGAATCTCGACGTGCAGCGGCAGCGTATTCGTGCGGCCGCGAATATGTCCGGAGACTACCGATACGGCGCCAAACTTCCCATCGCGCGCGCGTTCGCCAGCACCACGCCGTAGACCAGAGCCCAGCGGATGTTGGGCAGGGTCACGCGGCGGAACGTCTGCCAACCGCTGGCGCCGAGCAGAACCGCGGCTTCCTCTTCATCGGCGCCTTGTTCCTGCATAAGAGGGATGATTTCGCGTGCGATGAACGGGAAGGTGACAAAAATGGTGGCGAGGATTACGCCGGGAGTGGCGAAGATAATTTGTATGCCGTGGTTGGAAAGCGCGTCACCGAACCAGCCTTGTGCGCCGAACAGCAGCACGAAAATCAGGCCGGAGATTACGGGCGACACGGCAAACGGCAGATCGATCAAAGAGAGCAGCAGGTTTCGGCCGGGGAAGCTGAACTTCGCGATGAGCCAGGACGCCGCGAGCCCGAAGACGAGGTTGGCCGCGAGCGTAACGGCGGCGGTGATTAGGGTGAGCCGAAGGGCCGACATCGCGAGAGGGTCCGAGATGCTAGTGAGGTAGAAGGAAAAACCCTTACGGAAGGCTTCGGTGAAGACCGAAATCACAGGGAGTAGAATCAGCAGTCCGACGAACAGGACCGAGGCGGCGATGAGGCCCGTCCGCATCCAGGCTGGCTCGGTGTGACGGTGTTGCGAAATGGCAGCCATCTACGCCACCCTCCTTAAATGCCGCGTACACCACCATTGGCCCGCGTTCACCAGAAACAGCAACACAAACGAACTCACCAGCATGAGCAGACCGATGGCGGCCGCGCCCGCATAGTCGAATTGCTCAAGCTTGGTCACAATCAGCAAGGAAGCGATTTCGGTTTTCATCGGCATGTTGCCAGAGATGAAAATCACCGAGCCGTACTCGCCGAGCGCGCGGGCAAAGGCAGTAATGAATCCGGCTATCAACGCGGGTTGCAGGGCCGGGAGAATCACGCGGCGCAACGCGGTAAGACGGCTGGCGCCGAGCAGGGATGCGGCTTCTTCCACCGCTGGGTCCAGGTCTTCGACGGCCGGTTGCACGGTACGGACGATAAACGGAAGCCCGATAAAAGTGAGCGCGATGACGATGCCGAGCGGAGAGAATGCCGCTTTAATCCCGAGCGGCTGCAGCCAGCGGCCCATCCATCCGTTTTGCGAATAGATGGCGGTGAGCGCGATACCGGAAACGGCAGTGGGAAGCGCAAATGGCACGTCGATCAGCGCATCGAGAATCCGCCGGCCGGGAAAATCGTAGCGCACCAGGGTCCACGCGATAATCAGGCCGAAGAATGCGTTGATCAGCGATGCAATCAAGGCCGTACCGAAGGTGAGCCGCCAGGCAGCCAGCGTTCGCGGATCGAAAACGGCCTCGCTGAATTGCGCCCAGGGCTGCGCCGCGCCCTTCACCGCCAGCGCCGACAGCGGGATCAGGACGATCAGGCTCAGATAGGACAGCGTATATCCCAACGTGAGGCCGAAGCCCGGAATGACACTGTGCTGCCGCAGCCTGATCATGAGGTTCCGTGTCGCCTAGCTTTGGGGTTTATAGAAGTGATCGAAAATGCCGTGATCGGCGAAGTGCTTGGGCTGTACTTCCTTCCACGGACCGGCGACATCGGTGATGGTGAAGAGCTGGATTTCAGGGAACTGGCTCTTGTACTTCTCGAGCGTGGCAGCGTTGCGCGGCCGATAGAAGTTTTTCGCGGCGATCTCTTGGCCAGCGTCGCTGTACAAGTACTTGAGGTACGCTTCCGCTACCGCGCGCGTGCCGTGCTGATCGACATATTTATCCACCACCGCCACCGGAGGCTCGGCCAGAATGCTGGATGACGGGTTGACGATCTCGAACTTGTCCGCGCCGAATTCCTTGAGCGCCAAGTAAGCTTCGTTCTCCCAGGACAGCAAGACGTCGCCCAATCCGCGCTCGACGAAAGTAGTGGTTGAACCGCGCGCGCCCGAGTCCAGCACAGGAACATTTTTGTAGAGCGCCGTAAGAAACGTGCGGGTTTTCTTTTCGTCGTGGCCCGAGTGATTCCAGGCGTAACCCCAAGCCGCCAGATAGTTCCAACGAGCGCCGCTGGAGGTCTTGGGATTGGGCGTGATCACGCTGACGCCGGTCCGGATGATGTCCGGCCAGTCATGAATGCCCTTGGGATTGCCTTTCCGAACCAGGAACACGATAGTCGAGGTATACGGTGTAGCGTTGTTGGGCAGCTTGGCCTCCCAGCCGGGGTTGATGGCGTGCGATTTGTCGACTATGGCGTCGATATCGGAGGCAACACCCAGGGTGACGACGTCGGCTTGCAAGCCATCAATGACGGAGCGAGCTTGTTTTCCAGAGCCGCCGTGGGACTGTTCAATGCTAACGGTCTGACCCGTCTTCTGCTTCCAATCGTCGGCAAAGGCTTTGTTAAAGTCCTGATACAGTTCACGCGTCGGATCGTAGGAGACGTTCAGCAGATGCACGGTGGCGGGCCCACTGGTAGCCTCGGTTTTGGAGGAACAGCCGTCGAGGAAGGCGAGCCCGGCAAGCGTCAAAATCGAGGTAAGAAGGGAGATGTGCCTTGTCATATATTTGTACAGTAAGTCGATGGACAATATATACAATATCCCGGAAACTGTCAAGCCCTGCGTGTACTAGTGGTCCTTGTGCGCGCGCATTGAGTTTGGGTCTGAGGATGGGGTATTCTGTTATCTGTACAAGAATGGCAAACACACTTTCAGCGCTGAAACGCATGCGCCAGACCAAGCGGAAGACGGTGGTCAATCGTCTCCGCAAATCGCGGCTTCGTCACCAGATCCGGTCGATGCGCCGGTTGCTCGCATCCAAAGACTCCAAAGGCGCCAATGATGCGTTGCCGGCCACCTTCTCGGTGATCGACCGTTCGGCACGTTGGGGCATCATCAAGAAGAATACGGCGGCGCGATATAAGAGCCGGTTGCAAGCCAGGCTCAAAGCGATCGCGTAAAGACCGCTTTGTCTGGTCGCGGCTCAGTTGGTCGCGGTTAGGCTCAACACGAGCTCTTCCATCACTACACGGTCGTCCGGTCGTGTATCCCGTAGCGCTTTGTCGGCCCAAAAGATTTTTTCGATAGCGCGCCCGAGTTTCTCGCCAGGGAATGCACCCACCGTTTGATAAACCTGCTCGGCGCGATCGCGCCAGATGCGGATGCCTTGCTTTGAAAACTGCGCCTGGATTTGCTGGGAGGTTTTGAGGCCGGAATCGCGCGCCGCCAGGGCCAACCGGAATTGCGTAGAGAGGAATGTGAGAGCCAGCGGAAGATATTCGCCTTCGCGGAACAGCGTGTCCAAGCTGTCCAGCGCGCGTTTGCGGTCGCCGCGTCCGAGCGCGCCCACCAGAGCGAAAATCGTGGATGCCTGGGCATTCGGAACCAAGCGCAGGATGTCGTCGTCGGTCACTTTGCGCGTGCCGCCGGTATAAAGCCGGAGCTTCTCGATTTCGTTCGCGATACGGCCGGCGTCGGAGGCGAGCGATTCGACGAGAAGTCCTATTTCAGCGAGGCCGATTTGAAGGCCAGCTTCCTTCGCAAGATCCTGAGCCAGGCGGCGCGCGGATTCAAGCGTGTAGGGCCGCAGTTCGACAACATCCGGAATGGCCGAGTAGAACTTCTGCACGCGTTCCATCTTGGCGCGATCTTCTCCCTCGAAATCGTAGCGGCTGGCTTCGAATACCAGTACCGTACCGGGAGTGGGATGCTTCAGATAAGCGGCCAGTTCGGCAGCCGCGGAGTTTTCGTCATCGCCGGAAGCACGGCCGCGCGGCAGCGCAGTCTCGGCGCCCGAAACCCACACCACGCGGTTCGGCGCGAAGAGCGACAGCGACCTCGCATCGTCCAGCACATTCGCGAGCGTGGTCTCTTCCAGATCGTGCCGGCTTAGGCCGTTCTCGCGATCTTCCAGCGGGAGCGTTTTCTCCACCAGCGCGCGCCGGCATGCGCTGAGCTGATAAACCTCAGGGCCGAGGAACAAATACACGGGCGCGGGCGGAGATTTTTGGACGAGTTGTAGAAACTGTTCGGGGCTCAAAAGTTGTCCAAAATAGACGTCACCACGTCGCGCGCTACATCTTTGCCTAAGCGTTCCACTGCGGCCCCGCTTTCGTCGAAGTACTGAATGTTATTGGTGGCCGATAACTCGTAGCGTTCGTGCACATCAAAGTTGGGCCGGGCGAAAATAACTTTGCCGGTGGACCGTTCCACCAAACTCACGTCCAGCCTCACATTGATTTGGAGGCCGCTGGTTCTGCCAGTGGCTTGATCGATCAGGGTGGGATAAGCGGCGTAATTAATCACAGAGCCATGCAGGACGGCGTCGGCCTGGGTAGGATCGTTCACGATCTGGTAGCGCGTGCGGGAAATCAGCTCGCGGCTGATGGCTTCCGGAAGTACGTCGCTCAGTTTGTAGCGCACCGTAGCGTTCGCAAAGGCCGGTATGGCGACCGTGTGGACTGTCTTCGGCACCAGGCTGGCTTGGCCGGCCACATGGTAGCCGCAGGAACTAAGCGCGACACAGGCACAAACGAACCCGACCCCTGGTCTATTCCAAATACTCACGTACAACCTCCCCAGCATTTTCCGCGGCGATTTGTAGATTGTCCGCCGCCATCCAAAGCCACCACGCGCGCGGCTGATTTCGATCCTGCGCGATGGATCCCACCGTGATGCCGCCTTGTCCAGCGACGCCCACGTTGGTGGGCGGCTCGTGGTCTTTGGTGCGGACGTCGATGTTGCTCGATCCCAAAGCCTGAAAGATGCGATCCATTCCGGGGTTCTCTTCAAATTCTATCCAGACGGAGATGCTGTAGCCATGGAACACCGGAGCTTGCATCAGACGCAGTGAGGGCATGGGCGCTCCGGAAGCCGCCAGAAGGCTGGCCAGGTGCCGGTCGATCTTCAGCTCGATCTCTTCGAGCGAAAGCGGCGCTTCGGAGCCATACTCCGACAACATGTTGAAACTCACCTGCGCATCGAAGACTGCTTTCGGCAAGGGCTTGAAGGTGAGCAACGCCACAGCCTGCTTTTGCAGTTCGTCAATACCGGCCTTGCCCCGCTCGCTGACAGGCTCGAAGATTTCGATGACGGAGCGGCGGATGGCGCCGGCTTTTAGCACGTGCGTCAACAGGAGCGCGATGGCGATGGCCGCCGGATGCGCGATGGTCTGCACCGGACCTTTGGCGTCGAAGCCCGGGGGCTCAACGAACGGAGCGCGCAGGCCGGACTCCGCCAGGTCTTCGAGCGCCCCGGTGAGGTCGATCACAACCGGCGCAGGTTTCGCGCCGCGGATCTTCTCGTAGGCCAGTTGGCCGGATTCCTTGGAAGCCGCCAGGATGACGATTTGCGCCGACGCGAGATCCGCGGCTTCGATCGAAATCATTACGAGCGGCTCTTCTTTGCCTATGGCGAGAATACTGGCCGCTTTGGTTGAGGCGTCCGGGTCAAACGACGCGACCAGCTGGATGTTTGCCGCAATCTTGCGGGCTTCCAGAAGCTCGCTCAATTCTTTTCCCAAAAGGGTTTCGCCACCGACAATTGCGATGGAAGTGCGGCGGCCAGTGCGATGGGCGTGCATGCTTTTAGCCAGTTTGATGCTCCGGCTGGGGCGGCGGAGGATGCGGGCGGAATCTGCGCCGAATGATACCGGCGGCTCGAATCACGATACCCGTGCTGACGTAAACAGTCGCAAGTGCGAGCAGGACCGGCTGGGAATAATTCCAGATCAAATAGATCAACGCGCCAAACAGGATGACCGTGAGGGGCGACCGCGGACCTTTCAGGTGCACCTCCTTGAAGCTTGGATATCGCCAGGTGCTTACCATCAAGAACGAGAGCAAAGCGATGAGCGCGAGCCACGCGGCCGATAGAGTCCACTGTTCAACGGGCACGCTATCGTTGGCGTAAACAATGGCTGCGACCATGCCTGCCGCGGCGGGTATGGGGAGGCCCACGAAATACTTGCGATCGGGACGGCCGGGATTCTTGGGCACCGGGTTGGTCTGAACGTTGAAACGGGCCAGACGCGCCGAACCGCACAGCAGGAAAAGGAAGGCCAGGAAATAGCCGGCGCGGTGGTCCATCAGGAATCCGCCGGGCACTACGAATTGCACGCCCCAGGTGTAGGCCAGAACGGCCGGAGCGATGCCGAAAGTGATGACGTCGGCGAGCGAATCCATCTCGCGGCCGAACGCGCTGACCGTGTTCGTCATGCGGGCGATGCGGCCGTCCAAGCCGTCCAGCACCACGGCTGCGCCAATGGCCTTGGCCGCTACTTCAAAGTGCGTGTTCGGACCGAGTTGTCCAGTTGCTGCGAGCAGCGTTCCCTCGATGGCGCGAACAATGGCGATGAATCCGAGAAAGATGTTGCCCGCCGTAAACAACGTGGGGAGAGCATAAGCTGCACGCCGGGGCCGTCGCGAGGGCGGACGCGGATCGAAGAAGCGTTCTTTGAAAGTGAGCCGCGCCATCAGCTCTTCCTTGCCGCTTCTCTGCGCTGGGCGAGGATACTGGAGCCGCCCGAGACGCGCTCTCCAGGCCGCACTTTGATCTCCCATTCGGGGCCTAAGAAAATATCGACCCGGGACCCGAACTTAATGAGCCCGACGCGCTCGCCCTTGGCGACGGTGTCGCCCAGCTTCTTGTAGAAGACGATGCGGCGCGCGATCAATCCGGCGATTTGGGCGAAGCGGACGCTGGTGGAGTCGCCCGCGATCGTCACCGTGTTGCGTTCGTTTTGGGAACTGGCCACTTCGCGGCTCGCGACCAGGAAGCGGCCCCGCGTGTATTCGACGTTCGCGATCTTGCCCGCAATGGGCGCGCGGTTCACGTGAACGTCGAAAATGTTCAGGAAGATGCTGATGCGGGTGCATTCGGCGCCGGCGCCGTCTCCGATGATGCCCACCACCTTGCCATCGGCCGGCGACACCGCGACAGGGCCGTCGGGGATCGTGCGATCAGGGTCGCGAAAGAAGTAGAGGCAGAAGAGCGCGGCGAGCAACAAAGGCGCAGCGAAGGCCGGGTGGAGCAGGTAGCCGATGAGGGCCGCTGTAGCCCCGAAGGCGATCCCGTAGTAGATTCCGTCCTTGACCATCGTCCTTCCCTATTGTAGCGGCGTGGGGCTTGGGAACTCAGCATTTTTGCGAGCGGAAATGTTTACGTTTGATGTCAGGCTTCCATTCGCTAGAAACGTGATCTAGAATGGCGGCATGTTGGGGCCACTCGATTCGGCGACTCTCCAGGCTGTGGGCCGCGCTTCGGAGCGTTCGTCGCGCCTTGTGCACGAAGAGATGAAACAGGGGCTTTACGGCGTTGCCACTATTGCATGCCTTGCTCCGTGGATCGGACTGTTCGGCACCATACTGGGGATTGTGAATTCGTTTCAGGGCATTAGCGGCGAAAGGTGGGCGGCCATGGCGGCCATCTGCGAGGGCCTCTCACAGTCGATGTGGCCCACGGCGTTTGGCCTTTTGGTCGGCATCGTGGCTTTGTCGTGCTACCGGTATTTGGAGGACAGGCTGCAAACCCTCGATCATGAGATGGAAGGTGCATCCCTTGAATTGATAAACCAGCTGAGCCATCTCAGCGGACGGTTCACAGTAACACCCGCCATCAATCGCATTAGCGATGGCCCTATGTTCGGAGAGAGATCGTTGGCCGAGCTGAGCCGCGATGAGACGTCCTGGCGCCGCTGCATGCTTCTAACGGCCACCGCAATCGCTATGACCTGGCTCGTACAGTTGCTACGCTACTTCGATCAATACTCGCTTTCTCTATATTCCTCCATGCAAACAGCCTGCTTATACATCCCGTTTATGTTAGGCATCTCTTGCGTCCTCGTCTATCCGGTGTGGACAAGGCTCCTTCATCGTCGGCCCGGCGGCCTAGTAGCGTTGGGATCGACATTTTGTTTGTCCTGGAGCCTAGCCGAACTCGTCGTGGGTTTGTCGCTCCCGTAACGCGCGTGAGCCTTCGTCTGAACGACAATGAAGCCATGAGTGGAATCCACTTTGTCATCGACGAAAACGGCCGAAAGGTGGCCGTTCTCATCGACCTGAAAAAACACGGGACCGTTTGGGAGGACTTCTGGGACGGTCTTGTCTCGGAATCGCGCCGGAAAGAAGCGAGCATTCCTTATGAGACGTACCGCGCGACCCGCTTGAAACGCACCTGCCCGGGCGCTTAAGTGTCGCAAGAGCCCACACGATTGTGGGCTCGGCACGCTGGAGAGCGTGCGCCACAAAGAGTCGAAACCTGCCAGGCCTACCGGCGTCCATGATTCGACGTACCCTAACTGATGCCCTGCCTATTCCTGATCCTGATCCTCGCGTTCCCTCGCGTCGCGATAGCGCTCCTGTTCCTGTTCACGCACTATCTGGACCGGGCCTTCCATAGCATCCTCCTTCTCATCCTAGGCTTCATATTCTTGCCGTTCACCACGCTGGTGTATGCATGGTTGATCAACAGCGGCTTACCAGTCGCCGGGATCAATCTGCTCTGGCTCTTGATTGCCGTGCTGGTGGACTTGGGAACGGTCGGCCATGGGTACAGCCGACGCCGGGCGTAGCTCTCTTGACAGCCCGCCCAGCGTGCTATACTGAAAACTCATTTGGATCCTTTAATCCTGCTAAGTTGTTGATTTTGCAGCACTAACCACGTAGAAACATCGAAGGTTCTTAGTTTTCAGAGACTTCCAAGACAAGCGGTTTTCGTCGGAAAACACACACAGGGAGGATACCCATGAAGGATTTCCTATTGGTTGCGGGACTGTTGGCAGCGCCGGCTACGGTCAGTGTCCAGCAGTACCACGCATCGCCGGTAGTGAAGCAGAACGACCCCCGATTATCCCGCCTACAGAAGTTTTTTGGCGATCGGGATTGCCCCCTTCGCGATTCAGCTAAGGATTTCCTGGTTGCCGCCGACCAGAATCACCTGGACTGGCGTCTGCTGCCCAGCATTTCCATCATCGAGTCGAGCGGGGGCAAGTATTACGGGAACAACAATGTCTTTGGGTGGGCTTCCTGTAAGGAAAAGTTCACTTCCGTACGCGCCGGAATACACTTTGTAGCAGCGCAGCTTGGGAAATCAAGAAGATACAGGGACAAAGACCTCGACAGCAAGCTTCAGATGTACAATTCCCTGCCAGAATATTCCCAACGGGTAAAGGCGGTTATGCGGTCCATCGGCTCCTGCTCGCAGCCGCAACTGTTAGCCGCCGATTGATCGTCACCGGTTGGCGGACACACCCCTAGTACTCAATCAGAGTCCTGGTTCAGCAATGGCGGACCAGTGTTAGTTGCCCTGCATCATGTGAACGCCCCAGTAAAGAGCGCCGAAGACGATCAGGGCAATGCCAATGCCCAAAATCACGCGGATGATCCGCTCGGTGCTGGACGTGCTTTTATGGGCGTCCAACTTCAATTGCTCGTCGAGGCTTTCAAACATAGACAACCTCCAGGGAGTCCGGTCTTAGAGTATGAGTCCGGTTATGAGACGAGCCTGAGCAATTATATGCTCGATCGTTCCGAAAAGACAGGGTATTCGTGCCCTTGTTTTCAGCGATTTGGTTAGGATACGGACTGGTTACAGCCCCATACGTTCGAGCTTCCGGTAAAGCGTCTTGCGTTCGATCCCGAGGATTTTAGCAGCCCGGCTCTTGTTTCCCCCCGTGGCCGCCAGCACGCGCCGGACCTGATCGGCTTCTGTGTCGGCCAGGGTGTCGCTTGCAGTGTCGCGAGGTTCGGTGAGTTCGATGGCTTCTCGAACCGCCGCATCGTCGATACGGCCTTGCGGGGTGACGATGGTGAGCCGTTCAATCATGTGCTGCAGTTGGCGAACGTTTCCCGGCCAGCTATAGTCTTCGAGAATCCGTAATGCGGACTCGGTCAGGCGAGCTTGCTGGTGATAACGCTCGTTGTATTTCTTCAAAAAATAATGCGCCAGCAGAGGAACATCGCCGCGGCGTTCCACCAGCGGCGGAAGAATGATGCGGACGACGTTCAGGCGATACCACAGGTCCTCGCGAAACTTGCCCTGCTCCACCAGCTTCTGTAGATCGCGATTGGTGGCCGCCACCACGCGTACGTCCACCTTCTTGCCGCGCGGCGAGCCCAGCGGGCGGATCTCTTTTTCCTGGAGAAATCGCAGGAAGTTGAGCTGAAAACCTAATTCCAGATCGCCGATCTCGTCCAGGAACACGGTGCCGTTGTTGGCGGCTTCGAACACGCCTATGCGATCGCGATCGGCGCCGGTGTAAGCTCCCTTCACTGCTCCGAACAGCTCGCTCTCCAGCAGCGACTTCGTGATGGATCCGCAATCCACCGGCACAAACGGCTGATTCACGCGCGGGCTGTTGTTGTGGATCATGCGCGCGAACATCTCCTTGCCGGTACCGGTTTCGCCTTCCAGCAGCACAGTGGCATTGGTTGGAGCTACCAGCGAGATGGTCTTATAAATTTCGATCATCTTGGGAGAGCTGCCAATCATTTCGCTCTCGGGCAGATCTTCCATCTCGGAATCCTTGTCATCCGGATGCTGGCCCACGGAGGCCTCGGCGCGCTTCACTGTGTCCAGCATGCGATCCAGCTCGAAGGGCTTCGCGATATAGTCGAACGCGCCGCCCTGCGTGGCTTTCATGACCGTTTCGATGGTCCCCCGCGCGGTCATCAGAATTACAGCGCAGTTGGGATTTTTCTTGCGGGCTGTTTCTAGAACGTCCAGCCCGGTACGCTCGTCGACGTAGATATCCGAGATCACGATGGGGTAGGCGTCATCGCGCAGGCGCTCCAGGGCTTCGCGCGTGGAGGACACGGCGTCTACGATATACCCTTCCAATTCCAAAAAGGTTTGGATGGTATTTCGAACGGAATTATCGTCTTCTACTACAAGAAGCCTCTGCAAGGTCACGCCCTTATCCTACAAGACTAGCAGGCAAGACCAGCAGGCACCGGAAATAAACCGGCTCCCTATGGTCGCGGCTCGGTATAAGCGTAGGAACGTGACGCACGGGAGCGAGCGGCGAACACGATGGTGAAGCAGGAGCCTTGGCCTGGCTGGCTGGTCACTTCCATTTTTCCCCCGTGATGCTGGACGATCTGCTCGACGATGGAAAGGCCGATACCGGTGCCCGCTTCGCCCGAGGCCTCGGCTCGCTTGGTGCGATAAAACTTCTTGAAAATTTGGCGCAGCTCTTTGGCATCCATTCCAATACCTTGATCCTGCACGGAGAGACGCATCTGACCTGCTTCTAGCCGGCACTCCACCGTGACCTGCGTATCGGGGGGCGAGTATTTCACAGCGTTGGTCAGCAGGTTGTAAATGGCATACTCCATCAGCTCGCGGTCGCCTTCCAGGGTCTCATCGAACGCTTCCACGACAATGCGAATATTCTTGCGCTCGGCCAGAGGGCGGGCGCGCGCGACGCAGACATCCACGATCTCGCGCACCTGGAACGCTTCGCTCTTCAGCTCCATCTGGCCGTCCGCCAGGCGTTCCACGTCCAGGAAGGTTTGAATCATGCGCGCCAGGCGCTTGGATTCCTGGTTGATCATTTCCGCAATTTGCTTGCGTTTTTCCTCGTTCAGGTTGTAGCGGCCCATCAGCTCGCTGGATCCCTGAATGGCGGTGAGCGGCGTACGCATTTCGTGCGTGACGAAGTGAATGGCTTGCTGGTAATGGCGCGTCTCCGTCTCGGCCTGTCGAAGCGCCCGCCTGACCACGAAATGTTGATAGCTGGCCGCCGCGATTGCCGTGAGCCACGCTGAGGCAAACGGAGAGAAGAAGGGGAGAACGACGCCCTGGCGGAAAAAGAGGAACGGAAGGACGGGCGCGGCCACCAGCAAGGCGCCCGCGGCGGCATAGGCGGGCCAGCCGGATAGAAATGCAAAGATCAGGCTCGCGAGCACACCAACCAAGATGCAGAAGCCAAGTGTCGCAAGGTTCGAAGTGTGCGTCAGGAATCTGCCGCGCTGCAAGGTCTCAAAAAGTTGCGCGTGAACCTCCACGCCGGGGATGCGTCCCTGGCCGTAGGGTGTCGCCACTCGGTCATAAGTAGCCGAAATGGATGTGACTCCAATGAAGACCACCTGTCCGTCGAATCGTGCGGCCAATGGCGGGTTGTCGACCAAGTCCCTTAAGGACACGCTGGGAATCGGATCGCGCGTATACAAAACGCGCACCGGGCGGCCAACGCTGCCCGATCGCGCGGCGGGAATTACCTCATCGCCAATTTGCACATCGTTGGGGGACTCCAATATCCGTGCGCCTCTGGCTAACCGAAAAGCTTCCAAGGCCAGCGACCAGTGCCGCTCGGTTGCCGTGCGTTCTTCGAGAGGAATCTCGCGGGTGACGCCATCCGCCGAAAGCTCGTCAGCGCCGTCGTGACCCACTGCGGCAGCATGCCGGCTGAAGATCGGGAGCGGATCTTCCCATCGGCCGTTATCCAAGTGGGTAGCCAGAACCAGGTTGGGGATGCCCTGCATGGCATCGCCCAGGCGCTGGTCTTCCGCCGCGTCCTTCCAGGGGTCTGACAGAACCACGTCCAGCGCAACCGCTTTCGGATGTGCGTGCTTGACCAGTTCGAAAGCCTTGGTCCACATGGCGCGGTAACCGCCCACACCGCCCATGGAGTTGAAGGTGGCATCATCGATCGCAAGAATGATGCTGTGCGGCGGGGCGGCCACGGTCGGGTAAAGGCGGAACATCACGTCGTAGGCGTCGTCGTCGATCTGCGCCGCGAGCGCTGTCCATCCCAACAGGATCGCTACCGCGAGCGTCACGGCCACCACCGCGATGTAGCCGGTAGTTCGTTTATCGGATGGCTTATTTTGAGACGGCTTTTTCAATCTCGTCCGGCTCCTTGGGCAACGCCTCGCTGAGGACCTTTGCGCCGTTGGCGGTCACCAGCACGACGTCTTCAATGCGAACGCCGAGCTTTTCCTCGGCGATGTAGACGCCGGGTTCAATGGTGATCACCATCCCGGCTTCGAGCGGGCCATCGAAGCGCGGGTCGTGTACTTCCAAGCCCACCTGATGCCCGATGTCGTGGCTAAAATACTTGCCCAATGGTTCGCCATGTAAATCCTTTCCGTGGGTGTTGATGTAGTCGCGGGCGATTTTGGTGAGAGATCCGGCGGCGCCCGGAAGCCCGGAATCAGACAGCAAAGCCCCGGGCTTCACCGCGGCGATGGCTGCCTTCTGAGCGCCCAGCACAATCTGATAGAGTTCACGCTGGCGCGGCGTGAATTTGCCGCTCACTGGAATGGTGCGGGTGATGTCGCTGGCGTACCCATCGCATTGCGCGGCCGCGTCGATGACCACCAATTCGCCGCGATCCATGCGCCGCTGGTTCGACATGTAATGCAGGATGGCCCCGTCGGAGCCGGAGCCGACGATCGGCGAATAGGCCGGGCCCTCGCAGCCCTCATCGAGAAAGGTATCGATCAGCGATGCGGCGACGTGGTATTCGAATTGGCCGGGCGCCAGGCGTTTCCAAGCCGCGCGATGGGCTTCCACGCTAACGTCGGTCGAGTGTTGAATGGCCGCGATCTCAGCTCCCGACTTCTTGAGACGGAGCTTGGAGATCAGCGGCGTGGCATCGGCGACGTCGCGGAAAGGATAGCGCGCACGCAACTGGCCGGCATAGGATTCGGTCCACGGCGCGTACATTCGCGCATGGGAGCTGAGCGCCCGGTCGATCTCCGATTCGAGCTTTTCGATGGGCAGGACGTTGTCGAAACCGGTGACCGCGCGGGCATCGGCGTCCTCGGCCGACGTGCGCTTGCCCGAGTATCGCTCCGCTCGTTCGTTGTGGGACGGGAGGAAGAGAATCTCGTCCGAAGGGGTCAACAAGAGCACAGCGCCGGGTTCGTTCCAACCAGTCAGGTAGTAGAAATTTGGTTCCTGCTCGAACCGGAAGATCGGGTCATAGGCTTCGGACTGTCCTTTGAGCAAGAGCACGGCGCCTTCGAGCGATTGCCGGAGCGCACTTCGGCGCGCGCGAAATTCGTCCGCTGGAGCCTTAGCGGATTGGGCCGCGGCCGCAGCCAACAGGAACGCAATAAACAGCCGGATCAAATGCCAATTCTCCCAAAAAACAGGGGCCCCAGTATATGTCATTTGCACCGGTGAGCCGATATTACAGGTATGAACCTGGCGAAACATTGCATCGTGCAGCCCGGTAGCAGGCTACGTCTCAAGCACCGGGATCCCGGCAATACGTTCGGAAGAAAACGCAACGACAAGGCGCACCAGAAGACGTTGGACCGTTTACGTGAGCTGCAACATTTGCTGTACGCCGACAAGCGCTATTCGCTGCTGATTGTATTGCAGGGGCTGGATGCGGCGGGGAAAGATGGAACCATCCGGCACGTGATGTCCGGGGTAAATCCGCAGGGCTGCGACGTGACGTCGTTCAAGGCGCCTTCCACCGAGGAGCTGGCCCGGGATTATTTGTGGCGTATCCACAAGGCCGTCCCTCCCCGGGGCAGTATCGGGATCTTCAACCGCTCCCACTACGAAGACGTGCTGATTGTGCGGGTCCACGAATTGGTTCCGAAATCCATCTGGCGGCATCGCTACCGGCAGATCAACGATCTGGAGCGCATGCTCACGGAAAATGGCGTGACCATTCTAAAATTCTTTTTGCATATCAGCAGGGAAGAACAGAAGAAGCGGTTCGAGGCGCGTATTCATGATTCTTCCCGGAATTGGAAACTTTCGCTGCCGGATTTTGAGGAGCGCCAGCATTGGGACAACTACACGGAAGCTTACGAAGAAGCATTGCAGAGGTGTAGTACCAAAGAGGCGCCCTGGTACGTGATTCCGTCCAATAGAAAGTGGTTCCGGAACTACCTGGTGGCCGAACTCGTGGTTCGGGCGCTGGACAACATGCGGCTAAAGTATCCTGCTCCCTCCGTCGATATTTCCCAGGTAGTACTAGAGTGACGTGCTGGAGTGATTGAAGACGCCACAACATTCCGCAACAAGGAACAGGTCCTCTATGATCTGTCCGCAGCCCTGCATTTTTCGCCGGAAACGCTAGAGGCCAATCGCAAGGGGCGGCTTTCCCCCCAGCAAATTAAGAAACTCTTGCCAGAGTTTGTTCAACCGGCCATTCTCACCGCTGTTTTCGCCTTGGCTCCCTTCGTGATTTGGACTTGGATCACAGCCGGACGCCAGCAACTTTCGTTTGCGGATGCGCTCCCGGCGCTGCTGAAAGAACTGATCCATGTGAAGGATTTGATGGAGGCTCACGGAACGATGGGCGGCGTGATGATGCTGGGTTCCATCCTCATCTCACTGGTCATAGCGGTTTTCATGGCATCACGGGTCCCATTATTATTGTATTTGGATCTGCTGGACCGCAAGGTGGAAGCCAGGGAGGGTCGCGTGGTGGCGCGCGAAGAGCAGATCAACCGGGCCAACGGACGCGATCCTATCGAAAAATATTTTTTCTCCTTGCGCTACTTGAACATGCCGGTCAATCTTGCGGCTTATCGGGCCTTGGAAGCAGGGTCGATTTATATCGTTTATCTGCTGCCGCGAAGTGAGGTTTTGGCGTCTATCGAACCAAAAATAGAGGATGCCCCAGCCCCGGTAGCTCCGAGGGAAAAGGAAGCACAGCCGGCTTCACAGTAATGACCCAAGTCCTTCTCCTTCCACACGAGCGGCTTAGAACACTCCATGTGTTTGCCGGGCGCTGCACGCTGTGATACCATAGTTTAGCTTGCATGGATCGCATCCGCGAAGCAGTTCCGCCAAATCCCCAAAAACGGAGTTAACGACAGACCTCGAATGAGCTTTACAGTATTCCTCGGAAACTTGCCCGTCTGGGTTACCAAGGACGACATCAAGTCCTGGCTTAACGCAGAAAACCTCGTCTACGACGATGTCAAGGTGATCCGCAACCCAGAGACCCAAGAGTCCAAGGGATTCGCCTTCATCGACACCCCCAACTCAGAAGAAATGAACTCGATCATCCGGCGCTTTGATCGCGCACCTCTCGAAGATCGGTTGCTGCGTGCGAATCAAGCGCAGCCGCCAAGATCGAAAGGTCCTGGAACCGCCGGGCCGACGGGTCAACTGAATCGCACCACCGCTGGTCCGCCACCGCCGCGCCGCGAGCGGGGCGGGAAAAAGCACAAGCGTCCGCAGCAGAGTGGTCCACAAGGCCCGCCCAGCGCGTTCGCAGAAGAACTGGCCAAGGCTCTCTAGGGCTCTCGCGAGCCGAACCTCGCGCGGGCCTGCCCTCCCTTGTTTCTTACCTTCCTGTAACCCCAGCAGGCAGATCCCACATCATCCCTATTTTCAGTGTTATACTGGATGGCACCTGTAGAAACAGGGGTGCCGCTTCGGTCTAGGAACCGTGCGCGCAGGGGGTGGTTTCGTGAGTAATCTGCTCATCATCCGTTTCCTATTTGTCGTGTTGCTTTCAGCAGCCGCATGGGTACTACGTCCTTTTGATTTTCCTGCTCCCTACAGCGCGGCGGTGGGATTTCTGGCCGGGGCAGCCATCGTTCTGTTCGAAATCCAAGTTCGCAAAACAACTCTCAAGCGTTTGATCGGCGCGGTTTTCGGATCGCTGCTCGGAATCCTGGGGGCATACATCATCGCGCTCATTCTGGGCCACGCTTTCCCGGCCGGTTCCTCGACAATTTCCTTTATCGAGATTCTGCTACTGCTCTGGATGGGATATGTCGGCCTGATGGTGGGCGCAACCAAAGGTGACATGTTGAATCTGGGTGGGCTGTTCGGTGGCGAGCAGGTGTCCAGCCAGTCCTTCAAGATCCTGGATACCAGCGTCATCATCGATGGCCGCATTGCCGACATCGTGGAAACCGGATTCTTGGATGGCACGCTGGTGATCCCGCAATTCGTGCTGCGCGAACTGCAACTGGTAGCCGATTCGGCCGATTCGCTAAAGCGTAATCGAGGACGTCGCGGTTTGGATGTTCTGCAGCGCATCCAAAAAATGACGCAATTGAACGTGCAGATCTTCGAAGACGACTTCCCCAATGTGCCGGAAGTAGATATGAAACTGATCGAGCTGGCCAAGGTCTATATCTGTAAGATCGTCACCAACGATTTCAATCTCAACAAAGTGGCGCAGCTCCATGGCGTGGAAGTCCTGAACATCAACGAACTGGCGAATGCGCTCAAGCCCGTGGTACTCCCCGGCGAGACCATGCGCGTCTTTATTCTGAAGGAAGGCAAGGAGTACAACCAGGGCGTCGCCTATTTGGACGACGGCACGATGGTGGTGGTGGACAACGCCAAGAAGATGATCTCGCGAACCATCGACATCTCCGTCACCAGCGTCCTGCAGACCACGGCCGGTAAAATGATCTTTGGCCGTTTTGACGACCGCATGCACGCCGTGCACGATAAGAGTCAGAGCCACGCCGAACGGCCACAAGCCGGTTCGCGCGAGCAACCCTCTCCGGCCACGGGGGCGCAAGCCACGGAAGCGCGTGGTTCAGGTGTCGGAGCTGCCGGCTAGGCAATTGGCATGAGCGCCTGCGGCTGAGGAATCCGTATGAAAGTAACCGTTATTCTCCCGGCCGCTGGGTTGGGAACACGCATGGGGCGCGCCGTCCCAGAAAAGGCGGGCACCAGCCGGAAGCAGTTCATGCTGCTGGAAGGGTCACCCATCCTGCTCCACACCATCCGGAAGTTCGCTTCTACGCCTGCGGTGTCGGAGATCGTGGTGGCTTTGCGGCCCGAAGACATGGACTGGGTGCGCGAGTTGCTGGCTGTCGAAAAGTTTGGCAAGCCGGTGCGTCTGGTGGAAGGCGGAGACAGCCGGCAAGAATCGGTGGAGCACGCTTTGGCGACGCTGGACGCAGCCACTGAACTGGTCGCCGTGCACGATGCCGTGCGGCCGTTCATCGAGCATAGCGTGCTGGACAAGGTGTTCGCCGAAGCCGAGGAAAACGGTGCCGCGATAGTCGGCATCGTACCCGTCGACACGGTGAAGCAGGTGCATCGTAATAAGATCCGCCAGACTATCCCGCGCGAGCGCCTGATTCTGGCGCAGACGCCGCAAGTGTTCCGTTTCGATCTGCTCAAGAGCGCGTTCGCCAAGGCGCGCGAGGACGGGTTCGCCGGGACCGATGAATCGAGCCTGGTGGAACGTATGGATCAAGTGGAAGTCAGCGTGGTTCCGGGCAGCGATCGCAATCTGAAAATCACTAAGCCCTCCGACATGGATCTGGCGCGCTTGTTCCTGGCGGAAGAAATGACGGCCAAGGTTGGATCCTGAGAGTGACGGATCTTGAGAGTGACGGATCTTGAGTGATTTCCGGATTGGCCAGGGCTGGGACGTTCATCGCATCGTAGCCGGCCGCCCACTGATTCTGGGCGGCGTGGTGATTCCTTCCGAATTCGGATTGGAAGGCCACTCGGACGCCGACATTCTTTCGCACGCCATCACGGACGCGTTGCTGGGCGCGCTCGCCCTCGGTGACATCGGGATGCACTTTCCCGATACGGACCCGCGCTGGAAGGACGGCGACAGCCTGATGTTCTTGCGGCACGCGCGCGAGCTGGTTTCTGCCAAGGGCTATCAAATAGCGAACGTGGACGCGACGATAATTTTGGAGCGGCCCAAGTTGAAAGATCATCGCGCATCCATTCGCGAAAAGTTGGCCGAGACGTTGGGGGTCCATCCCGATCGGGTTTCGGTGAAATTCAAGACTGCGGAGCGTCTGGGTCCGGTGGGCGAAGGGCACTCGGCCGAAGCGCAGGCCGTGGTTCTGATTACGAAGTAGACTTGAGTTGTTGACCGTTGCACGTCCGCCCGGGCCGAAAAATCCCCCAATCGTTGGGAACCTGTACGCCTTCCGCTCGAGTCCGCTGGGTTTTCTCAGCAAAGTCGCGCGCGAGTACGGCGATTTGGTTTACTTCCGGGTCATGCGGCAGCACATGTATCTGGTGAATCATCCCGATTATGTGCGCGAAATTCTGGTCAACCAGCAAAACAACTTTATCAAGAGCCGCGCTCTGCAGCGTGCCAAGGTGCTGCTGGGCGAGGGATTGCTCACCAGTGAAGGACAGCAGCACTTGCGGCAGCGCCGCCTGGTTCAGCCGGCGTTTCATCGCGAGCGGCTGGCGGGCTACGCGGCTGCGATGAGCGAAGGTGCGGTGCGGTGGCGCGAACGCTGGCAGGCTGGCCGCGCGCTGGATATTTCCACCGAAATGCCGCACCTGACGTTGTCGATCGTGGCGAAGACGCTGTTCAGCGCTGACGTGGAATCGGAAGCATCGGAAATTGGCGCGGCGATGACCACGGTTCTCCAGATGTTCCGCTTGCTCTTGATGCCGTTCGCCGAATATCTGGAAAAGCTGCCGCTGCCGCATGTGCGCCGCTTTGAGAAAGCCAGAGCGCGGCTGGATGCCACCATCTACGGGCTGATTCGCGAGCGCCGGAAGAGCGGGGTGGACACGGGCGATCTGCTCTCGATGCTGCTGTTCGCGCGAGACGAAGAGAAGGGTGACGTCGGCGCCGGGATGACCGATGCGCAGGTCCGAGATGAAGCACTTACGCTCTTTCTAGCGGGACACGAGACTACGGCGAATGCGTTGACATGGACTTGGTACCTGCTCTCTCAACATCCGGAAGTGGAGCGGCGGTTGCACGACGAAATCGACGCGGTGCTGGGGGACCGCGCGCCGGAGTTCGCTGACGTTCCCCAATTGCGCTACGCCGAAATGATCCTGGCGGAAGCCTTGCGGTTGTATCCGCCGGCGTGGGCGATCGGCCGGAAGGCGAAAGCCGCGTTCACGCTCGGCGGCGTTGAGATTCCCGGGAAATCGATTTGTATCTTGTGTCCTTACCTGGTGCATCGCGATCCGCGCTGGTTTCCTGAACCTGAGAAGTTCGATCCCGAGCGCTGGACACCGGAAGCCCGCGATGCGCGTCCGAAGTTTTCCTATTATCCGTTTGGTGGCGGCGCGCGTGTCTGCATCGGCGAGCGCTTCGCCTGGATGGAAGGCGTAATCGTGATGGCGGCTATCGCGCAGAAATGGCGGCTTCGTCTTGAGCCGGGCCAGCACGTGGAGCCACTTCCGTTAATTACGCTGCGTGTGAAGAACGGGCTGCGGATGATCGCGGAGCCACGCGCCGCCAAAGCTAGAATGACACGCCCAACAGGAACGTAACACCTGCCATAACCCCGGCCGTCGCCGCTCCTGCCATTGGCAGATTCAGCCGCGCGTCCACCTGGACCCCACCGAGTTTGATATCCACGCCCACGGCCAGATTGATGGATGCTCCGGTGGAGCTGAAGGTCCACTGGACTTGACCGCCGTTGAACGCGATTGTCCCGTTGAACGCGGCCGTTCTCGTGATCTGGTTTCCCGCTCCACCGAATGTCTGCGTGAAGGTGAAGCCAATCTGCAAGTTCGTTTTACCTAGTACGCCTTGGCACTGGCCGCCGATGGTGAGAGTAGATGGACCCGCCGTTCCGTCGGGCTTCGTGAGGGTGAGCTGCAGGTCGCCATGCAAGTTGGGTTCGGTAAGCGTTGCGCTAAAGCCGAGCGTGGTGGATGAGACCATCTCATCGCCCGAGCTGGAAACCTGCCGCTGCACGACGTAGCTGATCTCGAAATCCGCTCCGATCATCAGCATGCCTTGAAAGTCGATACTGAGATTCTTGTTGCCCTTGGTGTAGGTGTAGGTGAGTTGGTTCGAGCTGCGATTCACGGTTATGGCCTTCGGCAGCTCGAAGACTTTCTCACCGCTGGAAGTCTGGTAATGAAAGTCCAGCAAAGGCGTACCGCTGGCGTCCACCTTGCTTTGCCAGGAACCCGCAAAGCCGAGAACATTGGTCTCCAGCACGTTGTCTTGATTTGCGAAATGAAAAATGAACCGGCCCAGCGGGTCGCTGACGAAACCGTCCAGCGTGGATGTGACGCTACCAGCGGTGAATGTGAGGTTGTGATCCGGACTCATTGCCCAGTCACCCTGCAATGCAAAGGTGAACGCGGCAAGACGATCCGGCTTGACGATGAGCGCGGTATTGCGTGTGGTGAATGAACTGCGCAAGCCGGCGGCGGCGAAGTTGAAAATCTCAGCGCCGTTCCATTGAATGGTGAGTTGATTTTTGCTGTTGAAGACCCACGAGACGTCGAACGCAACCGAGCTTGTGACAATCTGATTATTGGCATTGGTGGTCCAGGAGCCCACCGAGGTTCCTCCTGTGGAAACCCCGCCAACGGTGTCGAATACGTAGGTAGCGGCGCCCTTAATGAGTTGGAAGTACGACATTGAAATAGAATTTCCCTCGGCTTCCTCCGGTTGTGGCCTGACCGAATCCATAGGCCCAATCGAATTTCAAGACGGCGACGCGCAGGTCAAGCCGCAGTCCCGTTCCCGGTCCCGCGCGCAACCCCGCGTACGATCCTGTGGTCTGATACGCGCCTCCCAGATCGAGGAACGTTGCGATTTTCAAAATCGGCCAGCGCGGCAAATCGTGCCACAGCTCGCTCTGAGCGCTCCACAACCGGCGGCCAATCGCGTCGTCGGCGCGAAATCCCCGGACTGTGTCGGCGCCGCCCAAGGAAGGCAGCTCAAAGATGGGTGGATTGCCGACGGCATTTTCAAAGCGGCCGCTCAAATCGTATTCCCAATGATCGAAGCTGCGATGCGTATTGGCCGTAAGGATGCAGTCGGCGAAGCGAAGATCGATCAAGACGCGGGGCTCGATGAGCGTCCGGGAAGGGTACTCGGAAGTGAAATCGTTGTGAACGAATTGGACGCCGGGATCGATCGTATTCAGAACTTGATTGAAAACCACCGCGTGGCTCGGATCCACGTGGAACGCGAGTGTGTTTCCGTCTAAGCCGCGCCAAGGCTCCCATTGGAGCGTTGCGGATTCAGCGGTGCTCTCCTCGTTTAGTTTGACGCCATCCAGCACTCGATTCCGTTCCATGGACGCGCCTGCGGTCAAGCTTGCCGAGCCGCCGATAAAGCTGGCAGAGTAGCTCCCCGATCCTAAGGTGCCCGATGGCCCGCCTCCGGATAAATTCATGGAAGACAATTGAGCGAGCCCGAGGGCGCTGAAGCCCTGGCCTGGCTTGTATTCGAAGCCTCCTGCAATGTGGCGCGATTTCTTTACTGCCTTTACTCGGAGATCGACGTATTGGCTGGCCCCTGTTCGCGAGCTTGCGTCGGTGGCCAGGGAGTAACCGAGCGGCGAGATCAGAAGCTGCATCGCCTGAATCTGGTATTGAATCGCATACGGCTCATCGCCCTCGGCGTAACCGAGATCGCTGTGAAAGTCGACGACGCGTTTCCCTGGCATGGCCATTCGAAAGTGGCTTGTGTCGAGCAGTTCCCAGAGCAGCCGGTCGATATCGCGGGCAGGCACTTGATCGGCCGGCAATGTGATGGAAGCGATCCGCGGCCCTTCCATGATCTGAATCGACTGGTTTCTAGGAAGCACTAAGACTTGCGGCGTCAGCCCAAGATTCGCGTAGAGCGGGGCAACGGCTTTGCGAATATCGGCGGAGGACCACAGAGAGCCGTTGAGCCGCGCGAGTCGCTTGCGTAGTTGCGGTATCCGGGCGCGCCGGCGAGGCTCGATCATCGCGGGCAGATCGATCGCCACACGGTTTGAATCGAAGGGGGGAAGGATCGAGAACGATAGTGAGCCGCTGGCAGGGTCGATTTCATCCTCATTCAAGATCAGACCTGAGTCAGGCGTTTGCTTCAAGAGATCCGAAAAAAGAAAATCCGATGAAAAAAACGTTCCGAGGTCTAACCGGTCGGAGTCCGCGGCTTCGTAAGCGGAGATGTAGTCCGGCCACGCGTAGTCGCCAAGCAGATCTGGCGAGAGGGGATCGATTCGGGAAATCGCCTGGCGCACCGTGAACCGGATAGCGGGCTCAAATTTGACGAAAGATGGTGCGACATCAAAGCCGTCATGATCGATGGCCAGCTTGCCGCCGACGATCTTGAAACTCACGCAGTATTGGCCCCGCGAAGCAACGGGCTGCGCCCAGACGCAAGTGGCGAGCAGACACAGTCCCACAAAACAGGCTGTGCCCAGCGACCGCATTCTGTTTGCGTCTGAAGTCTACCAGCTACAGAGTCAGCTTCCGAAGAACGGCCCGCGCGGGCGCGCCGTCGCTTCCGATAATCCTTAGCGGCAGGCAGAACAGTTCATATTCGCCCGGTTCCACGTGCTCCAGATTGAGGCCTTCGATGATCCAGATGCCTGCTTGGAGCAGGATACGGTGCGTTTCCGGGCCTCCGCTCTCGAATCCACCGACGGAAAGGTAGTCGACGCCGACAGTTTGGATGCCGCGCGCGGCAAGGTAATGGGCGGTCTCGGGCGCGATGGAAACATATTTCTTTTGGAAGTGATCGGTCTTCCAGCAATGCCCGGAATTCCTGGTCTTGAACAGAATGCGCTCGCCCTTTGCCAGATGATGCGGTTCGAGCTCCGAGGTTTGGATCACTTCGGGATCGGCGATCTCGATGACGCGCGCCCGTCCGATAGCCGCCGCGATCGGCATGGTTTCGATACCGGCGCCGTTCGGCAGATAGTGGCGTGGAGCGTCCATGTGAGTCCCGATGTGCGCAGTGGTCGAAATCTGCGACAGGTTGCATGGATCGCCCTCCGCGATTTCGAGCGTGCTGGTCCTTTCGAACGTCGCATCGCCCGGCCAAGTGACCATGCCGTTGCGCAATGGCACGGAAATATCGATCCAGTCGCTATTGCTCACGACGCAACCGCAACCACATTCTTTACGCCACCGGGCTGATTCTTCAGCGCATCGAGGGCTCGCTCCAGCGGAAAACGACCGGTGATCACAGAACGCAAAACTTCGGGCCAGCGTTGAGCGAAGACGCCGAGATGCTGGATGGCCGATTGAAACGCCTGCGGGGGTGCGTTCACGCTGCCCAACACGAGTTGATTGTTCAATACCATGTTGCGCATGATTTCGTCCGTGTCCACGGGGATCGGCCCCTTGCGGCCGGGTACGCCCGTAAAAACAAACACGGCATTCGGGCCCAGATGCTTCAGCACATCAAAGGCGACGCCTGACGCGCCGGTGGCTTCATACACCACGTCGATGGGACCAACCATCTTCGCCATCTCTTCCGTGGAATGCGTTTCCGCGGCAATGTACGGAATCCCGATCGCGTCCAGGATCCGATTCTTCTCCTCATGATTCGGCGATCGCGAGTACACGCTCACTTCGAAGCCCTCCACCTTCAGAGCCATTGCGCCCAGAATTCCAACCGGTCCCGCGCCGAGCACCACGGCGCGTCGACAATGAACGGGCGTCTTGGCTGGATCGTCGGGACAGTCCCAGGGCAGCCGGCGTTGTACCATCCAGAGCTGTTCCAGAGATTTCTCGGCGATGGTGAGTGGTTCCACCAGCACGGCCACGTCGCGCAACTCGCCCGGAACGAGATTCAGATAGCAATCTTCTTCCACTACAAATTCAGTCATGTAGCCGTGGTTTTGTTTGATCCCGCGCTCGGTGAAATCGCCGGTGTAACAGAAATCCTGGCGGCCTTGGCGGCACGCCACGCATTCGGGGTGGGGACACGGGCGCCGAACCGTCATCACCACCAGATCGCCGGCCTTCACTTTGGAAACCTTTGAACCGGCTTCAACCACTTCGCTCAGCGATTCGTGGCCGATGATCAGGTAATCGGAACGCTCGGGCGGCGTGCCGTAATCGAACGCGACGATCTCACGGTCCGTTCCACAAACGCCGACATCCAGCACCCGCATTTTGGTTTGCGTATCCGTAGTGAGTTTGGGTTCGGGATGATCGATGACGTGGACTTCGCGTTTGGCGGGGAAGACGGCGACGGCGCGCATAGCTTCAGAATACGGAATCCAGAAGTCAGAATTCAGAATGCCGGCAAGCAGGGTACGTCGTCCTGGGATTCTGGCTTCCGGCTTCCGATCTACGCCAAGAATTCAGGAGTCAGAATTCAGAATGCCGGTAAGCAGGGTACGTCGCCCTGGGCTTCTGGCTTCTGTCTGTCTTCTGTCTTCTGACTTCTGGATTCTGACTTCTGGCTTCTGATCACGCCAAGAAGTCAGAATCCAGAATGGTAGTGAGAATTTGGCCGTTGCCCCAGGTGCAGTGGCGACCGACGCCGGTCCAATGAGCGGCTTCGAAGTAGGGCAGAAATTCGGTGAGATTGCCTTCATACTCGGCGAATCCCACAAAACCGCCGATGCTGTGCCGCTGTCCGGTGCGGCTGCTACGACGTTCCACGGTGACGCGCCGCAATTCGCTGCGCACGGTCTTGACGGATCGCGCACGTTCGGCGAGCCCGCGAAAATCGACTTCGAGCGGTCCCGCTCCATACAAACTCCGCAAGGTGCTCACGCGATCGCGCGCACGCGCCAGCAAGACCGAAAAGTTGTCGGGTGCTTCCGCGCCCTTCAGGTCCGTCGGCGTCTGGAACTCCACATGGATGCGAGACACGGGGTCGGTTCGGGGGCTGAAATCGACGGCGACCGGTGAATGCTCCACCGAAATCAGTTCAGCCCACGTCGCAAAGGCACGGGTGAAATGATCGAGCGAGGAGTTGAATAAATGAAGTGCGAAGCAAAATCGTTCACTGACCTCGATGCTGCGTCCATTCAGCGCCGCGGCGCGAATGACAAATGGCCGCGGCCTATCCGACAATCCGCTCGGTCCCGCCTCTGCCGTTGGCTCAAAGAGGCTCGCGTAATCTTCCGCGCACGCCACCTCCCGCAAGACGCTTCCCAGCGCGCCGCGCAAAACGTTTCCTGCCATCCCAAGCGGAAATCGAATGACACGCCGCGCCGCGAGTTGAAGACGGTACGCTTCAAGTTGGAAGGTCACTTGAGCAGTTCGCGGATCTTAGTGGCCAGCTCTTCGGTGGAGAACGGCTTCTGCAGAAAGTGAGTATCGGTTTGGGCCTTGGCGTCCCCGTAGCCGGAAACATACAGCACTTTCATGTCCGGCCGCCCCGCCACCAGACACTCGGCCATTTTGCGTCCGCTCATTCCCGGCATCACCATATCGGTGATCAATAGATGAATCACGCCGCGGTGCCGTTCAGCGGCTGCGAGAGCATCTTTATAGGATGCTGACGAGAGCACTTGATAGCCGTGCCGCTTGAGCATGGTTTCCACTACGCGCCGCACGCCGTCCTCATCTTCCACCAGCAGAATCGTTTCGGTGCCGCGCGGCGCCCCGCTTTCTTTCGGCAATTCCAGATCCTCGGGTGTCTGCTCGGTCACCGGAAGTTCGATGTGGAAGGAAGTTCCCTTGCCGGGCGTGGACTCAACTCGCAAGTCGCCGCCATTTTCCTTGATGATTCCGTAACTCGTGGCAAGGCCGAGCCCGGTGCCCTGCTCCTTGGTTGTGAAGAACGGCTCAAAGACGCGCGACAGGACTTGAGCGTCCATGCCGATGCCGGTGTCGCTGATCGATATGGTTACGCAGTCCTGGCGTGGGAGCGCGGAATTCTTCGTTTCTATCAGCAGTTGACCTCCGGACGGCATGGCGTCACGGGCATTTACCGCCATGTTCAAGATTACTTGCTCGATCTGGCCGGGATCTGCCCGCACGGTTTTTAGCTCGAGTGCGAGCTGGATGACCAACTCGATGTCTTCGCCTAATATCCGCCGCAGCATGCGGTCCATCTCCTGCACCAGAGCGTTGAGATTGACCAGCGATGCGCGGACGCCTTGGCGGCGGCTGAAGGCCAGCAACTGGCGCGTAAGATCGGTGGCGCGCTCGGACGCTTTTACCACCTGCTCCAGATCCTGGCGCGCGGGATCGCTGGGATGCATGCCGTCCAGAAGCATGTGCGAGTAGCCGGTGATCACCATCAGCAGATTGTTGAAGTCATGGGCCACGCCTCCGGCCAGGCGGCCAACCGCCTCCAGCCGCTGCGAATGATGCAGTTGCTCTTCCAGGTGCTTACGCTCGGTGATGTCGCGCGCGTTCACCACCATTCCGTTGACCCCCGCGACGTGCGAGAGATCGCGGGAAAACGATTCCAGAACGCGCCACGAACCGTCAGAGTGGCGGATGCGGCATTCCACTGGCCGTCCGTTGTTCCCGTTAGTGAGAGCCATTTGAACCCGCGCCTTGTCTTCGGAGTGCACAAACGACAACACGTTCCTGCCCACCAGCGCGTCGAGAGGATAGCCCAGCAGCCGCTCGTGCGATGGACTGACATAGCGGATAGTGCCATCCAGGTTCATGATGCTGATCAGGTCCATCGAATTCTCGATCAGAGACCGATAGTGCTCTTCGCGCCGCTCCAGCGCTTCCACGGCACGGCCGCGCTCGGAGGCGTAGCGAATGGAGCGGACCAGCAGGTCGCCGTCCATGCGGCCCTTCACCAAGTAGTCCTGAGCACCGGCGCGCACGGCGCGGACAGCCAGCGCTTCGTCATCGTGGCCCGTCAGGACGACGATCGGAACCTTGGGCGCTTCGGTGTGGGCGCGAATCAGCGTGTCCAGCCCGTCGGCGTCTGGAAGCGACAGATCCAGCAACATGACGTCGAAGGTTTCGTGGCGCAGGCGTTCCAGGGCGGCCGACAAGCGATCCACCTGCACCAGCTTCCATTGGCCGGCGCCGGTATCACGGACCAACTCATTGAACAGGCGCGCGTCACCCGGATTATCTTCCACCAGCAGGACACGGATGCCGTCCAGGTTCATTGCGATGCGACGGGAAGGCGGAGGGGCGCGCTGGACCCTCCGATCCACACCAGATTCTACCTTAAGCGGAGAGGGAGTTGCGGATAAAGCCCAAAACCAGGCTGGGAGGAGCTCTTTATGCGTCATTGACGTACAATAAACGGTGTATCGGGCGCCGATGACGTTGTGGGAAACCAAGACCTTCATCCGTCAGTCGGAAGAGTTGTTATCGCCCGAAGAGGACAGCGCACTCAAGTTTTGGCTCGGCATGGACCCGGAATCGGGAGATCTAATCCCAAATACCGTGGGGCGCGAAAGCTTCGCTGGGCCATCGGAGGAGACGGCAAGCGCGGCGGCGTCAGAGTTGTTTATTACTTCGGCGGAGACGATATGCCTCTCATTCTTTTCGCGGTTTACAAAAAGGGGCGCAAGGACGATTTGACGGAAAAGGAAAAGGCCGAACTGAAGAGCGTCATCAAAGCGATTCGAGGCCAATACCGAAAAGAGCATTAGTCATGGCAAAGCAAAAACGTTCGACAGTTGGAGAGGAGATTCTCCAGGGAGCCAGGGAGGCCTTGGCCGCCATCAAAGGCGATACCACCGCCGTGCGAGTAACTATCATTCCTCGCATCGACGTTGGGGAAATCCGCCGCCGCTTGAAGATGACCCAAGCCGAGTTCTCCCGGGCCTTCGGCTTGTCGCTTGATTCGGTAAAGAACTGGGAGCAGGGGCATCGCGTCCCAGAAGGTCCGGCGAAGGTCCTGCTCGCAGTCATCGCAAAGGATCCTCAGGCGGTGCAGAATGCGCTCGCGACTTATCGGTGAGCCCGATGAGTTGTAGCGGCGTTTGCATAGCGCGCAAAATCCTGGTTGAGGTGGTAGCGTGCGCGACAACAGAGGAAGCCACGCTTCGGATATACTTCCGGTGGTGAAGCTGTTTCGCTTGCATCCGTTAATCCTCCTTGCGGCTCTGATTGTACTTGGAGTAGTTGCTTGGTGGATGTGGATCATTTGGGCACTTGGTCGAGCGAAGGATCTGTAGGTCATGGTGTCACGGCCAAGAATCGCCATCAACCAACTTCCCGCTTACTACTGGTATTTGCGGATCGGGCGCAACCTGCTGTATCATAGAACTTTGCGGCTCCAGGTGGCATTTCCCTGGATAGGTCTGCCTGACGACCCAAATTCTCAAGACTGACGAAGGATAGTTATGTACGCAGTAATTGAAACCGGCGGGAAACAGTATCGCGTGGCCCCGGGCGATGTGGTCCGCGTAGAAACGCTACCAGGCGATGTTGGCTCCGTGGTCGAATTCGACCGCGTGCTGGCGGTAGTGAACGATTCGAACGAAGTGACGGCCGGCGCGGCGCTGGCCTCGGCTCGCGTGACGGGCACCATCTCCGAACATGGACGCGGCGAGAAAGTGATCGTGTTCAAGTTCAAACGCAAGAAACAGTACAAGCGCACCATTGGCCACCGGCAAAACTATACGCAGGTGACGGTGAGCGAGATTCTGGCATAGGTTTCATATGGCGCATAAAAAAGGTTTAGGCAGTTCCAAGAACGGGCGCGATTCCAATGCCCAGCGTCTGGGCGTGAAGCGCTTCGGCGGAGAGACGGTAACAGGCGGATCCATCCTGGTCCGGCAGCGTGGCACCATCTTTAAGCCCGGCGAGAACGTCGGCCGTGGCAAGGACGACACCCTGTTTGCCAAGGTTCCCGGCATCGTGGTGTTTCGCGATCGCGGCCGTTTCGGCAAGTTCATCAGCATCCAAACGGCGGGCGAGTAACACCCCTCGGGCTGAATCGGTTAGTCCCAACCCAGCCCAATCCCATGTTTATTGATGAAGTACGAATCCGCGTGAAGGCGGGCGACGGCGGCAACGGCTGTCTTGCGTTCCGGAGGGAGAAGTTTGTCCCGCGCGGCGGACCCAGTGGCGGCGACGGCGGACGGGGCGGCGACGTGGTTTTTGTCGCGAGCGAGCATCACAACACGCTGCTACATTTCCGGTTCAATCCCGAGCACGAAGCCGAACGCGGACGGCACGGCGAAGGCAGCCAACGCACGGGCCGCGAAGGGGCTTCTAAAGATGTTCCAGTGCCGGTGGGAACCATCGTCTACGACGAAGAGACCGGCGAGGTGCTGCACGATTTCACGCACCCGGGCGAGCGATTCGTTGTCGCGAAGGGCGGCAAAGGCGGCCGGGGCAATCAGCATTTCGCCACCCCGACGCATCAAGCGCCCACCGAACACGAGCCGGGTCGCCCCGGTGAAGAAAAGAAACTGCGCCTGGAATTGAAGCTGCTAGCCGACGTTGGACTGGTGGGTTTCCCGAACGCCGGCAAATCGACGCTGATCTCGCGTATCTCGGCCGCGCGGCCGAAAATCGCCGACTATCCGTTCACCACCCTGGAGCCGAACTTGGGCGTGGTCAGCGCGGGTGACGAGACCTTCGTGGTGGCCGACATCCCGGGATTGATTGAAGGGGCGCACCTGGGGCATGGCCTGGGTGTTCAGTTTCTACGGCACGTCGAGCGCACGCGCCTGCTGGTTCATCTGGTGGACGTGTCGGAGGCCACGGGGCGCGATCCCGTGGAAGATTTCCGTATCGTGATGGAGGAACTGGAAGGTTTCAGTCCAGATCTGATCCGGAAACCGATGTTCGTGGTGGCCTCTAAGGTGGACGTGGCGCAAGATAAGGCGAGAATCGACGTAGTGAAGGCACTGGCGGCCGAGAAGGGCTTGCCTTTCTACGAGATATCCAGTGTCACGGGCCAGGGTATCGAAGACCTTAAGTACAATATGGCTCAATATCTTTCCAAAACTGTCGAAGAGGAACTTAAGCATAGATAGAGAAAGATTGAGAGAGATAGATGGAAGTGACCGTTTGGCGCTTCCCGAGGTTTCTATGACAATTGGAATGACATCTTCCCTGCAAGGGATGCAAAGAGCAGAGAGCCAACTCAATCAAGTGGCCCAGAACATCGCTCAAGGGCCGTCGTCTTCATCGGCGGGGCCAGAAGGCGACATAGTGGACTTGAGCGCACAGGCCGTGGCAATGATACAGGCGAAGAATAGTTTTGAAGCCAATACCGCGGCGTTCAAGGTCGGCGATCAGATGACGCAGACGCTGTTGAAGGCCATCGGCTAGATACGCGGCTTACTTTACCAGAGCGCTTGAACTGCTCGCGAAGTTCAGCAGCACTCCCGGGAAGATACCGAGCAACAGCGTTCCCACCGCCGCCACCCACAACGTAGCTCCAATCCCCGCGCCCACCGGTTGGATCGACATTGTCGCTTCACCTGGCTCGTTCATGTACATCACCACCAGGATGCGCAGGTAGTAGTAAGCCGCCACCGCGCTGTTCAAAAGGCCGAGTATCGCGAGCCACACCAGGTTCGCGTCGAGCGCTGCTTTGAAGATATAAAACTTCCCGAAGAATCCGCCCGTGAGCGGCACGCCGATCAGCGACAACAGGAAAATCGCAAAGAGCCCGGCGGTTACCGGCTGTTTCCATCCCAGTCCCGCGAGGTCCTCAATATTCACGTACTTTTCGCCTTGCCGCGAGAAATGGGTGATGACGGCGAAGGCGCCGATGTTCATTAACGCGTAAGCGGCCAAATAGAACATTGCAGCAGCGACGCCGATCTGATTGTGCGCCGCGATGGCCACCATGACGTAACCCGCGTGCGCGATGGAGCTGTAGGCCAGCAATCGTTTGATGTTGGTCTGCATCAGAGCCGCGAAGTTTCCGATGATCATGGTGAGCAGCGCCGACGACCATACAAACGGTTCCCAACGGTTGGTGATTGGCGCAAAGGCGGTCATGAAAACTCGCAGGAAAACTGCGAAAGCCGCGGCCTTGGGGCCAGCGGACATGAACAGCGTCACTGGCGCGGGCGCTCCTTGATACACGTCGGGCGCCCAAATCTGGAATGGCGCGGCGGAAACTTTGAAAGCGAATCCAACGAACATCAGTGCTGCCGCGGTCCCAGCCAGGATGCGATCGGAGCCGGGCGCTAGCAGCGCCACCCGGATGGTGGCGAGGTTGGTGCTGCCGGTGGTGCCGTAGATCCACGCGATGCCATAGAGCAGAAACGCCGTAGCAAATGACCCCAGCAGGAAATATTTGAGCGCGGCCTCATTGTTGCGTTTGTCGTCGCGCAGGTAGCCAGCCAGGATGTAAGTGGCGATGGAGGAGATCTCCAGGCCGATGAAGATCATGATCAGTTCGTTGGCCGTGGCCATGATGCACTGGCCCGTTACCGAGAACAGGAGCAGCGCGTAGTATTCGGCCGATTCGGCGTGCTCGCGCTTCAGATATTGCACGGCGGAAAACAGGCTCAGGATGCCGACTGCGATCACGAGCACGCGGAAGAACGTGGCGAAGCCGTCCACGATGAACATGTTGGAGAACGAGAGGCCGGGGCTCGCGTTGGCCGCGACCGCCGCCACCAAAGCAGCGGCGAACGCCACGAAAGTAAGCGCTGAAAGATTGCGCTTCTTATTGTCACCCAGCCATCCTTCGATCAGCATGATCAGGGTACCGGCGATGGTCATGATGATTTCAGGCAGCAGGCGGAAGTAATCCGTGCCCGTCGGCATGAAGTTAACGGGCATTGGCTAGCTCCCCTTGTGCTGCGAGAACAGATCTGTTTGGCGGCTGGTTCTGAGGCGAAGTGACCCGCACGTGAATCTCGCGGCGAGCGTCAATGGGGCCCAGCAGCACGGCGTTGGACGCGGAAATCGGTGGAATGAAACTCTGCGTATAGGTGCCCATCCAAACCATGAGAAGAATCAGCGGAACGATAACGGCGTATTCGCGGAAGTGGAGATCGGGCATATGGTGGGTCAAATCCTCCGACGCCTTGCCGAAAAATACGCGCTGGTAGAGCCACAGCATGTAGCAAGCCGAGAGAATCACGCCCAGGGCGGCGAAGACGGTCCAGCGGAAGTTGACCAGGGACGTTCCTTGCAACACCAGATACTCACCGATGAAATTGCAGAGCATGGGCAGCCCGATGCTGGCGAGCATGGTGATCATAAACACGGTGGAGAGCCAGGGTGCGGCCGTCGCTACGCCGCCGTAGACCGCGATATCGAGGGAATGGCGCCGCTCATAAAGAAAACCGACCAGGAGGAACAAAGCGCCGGTGGAAACCCCATGGGCCAGCATCTGGTACACCGCCCCGTCGAAACCCTGCTGTGTGAACGAGAAGATCCCAAGCACGACGAAACCCAAGTGGCTTACCGATGAATACGCCACCAACTTCTTCATGTTGGGCTGCACCATTGCAACCAGCGCGCCGTAGACAATGCCGATGATGGCCAGGACAGTGATCCATCCCGCGCATTCGCGCGCCGCGTTCGGAAACAGCGGAACACAGAAGCGCAGCAGACCGTAGGTGCCCATCTTCAACATCACGGAGGCCAGCATCACGGAGCCCGCCGTGGGAGCTTCCACGTGAGCGTCGGGCAGCCAGGTGTGCAGCGGAAACAGCGGAACCTTAATGGCGAAGGCGATGAAGAAGCCCAGGAACAGCCACAACTGCTCGGTGGAACTCAGAGAGATTGCGCCGCTCTGCAGGCCGGCGAGGATCCGGTTATAGTCGAATGTGCCGGCTTGATTGTACAGGTAGATCATCGCCACCAGCATCAGCGCCGATCCTGCCATGGTGTAGAGGAAGAACTTGATGGCCGAATAGATGCGCCGCTCGTGGCCCCAGATGCCGATCAGAAAATACATCGGGACCAGCGACACTTCCCAGAAGACGAAGAACAGGAAGAAATCGAGCGCGCAGAAGACGCCAACGAGTCCGAATTCGAGCAACAACAGGAATGCGAAGAACTGTTTGATGTGCTTGTCGATGGATTTCCACGAAACCAGCACGCACAGCGGAGTCAGCAGCGTGGAAAGGATCACCAACCACAGGCTGATGCCGTCCAGGCCCACGTGATAGTTGATCGCAGGGGTCTGTATCCAGGTATCGTTTCTTTCGAGGGCGAATTTGCCCGCCGCGGAGGTCCACACGGGAGCAATCAAGCCGAGTGACAACAGGAAAATCACCAGCGATGCGATTAAACTAAACACGCGGATCACTTTGGGGTTGTCTTTGGGCAGCGCCAGAATGATCAGAAACGCCAGTAGCGGCAGATAAATGATGACGTCGAGCAGTGTCATCGCAGGCCTCCCGCGAACCCGATTGCGAGCAGCAAGACGATGGATCCTAACACCACCCATGCCGCGTAACTGCGGATGTTGCCCGATTGGATCAGGCGCAGGATGGAGCCGATGCCGCGCGATCGACGGCCGACGCCATTCACCGTGCCATCAATGAGACCGGCGTCAATGCCACGCCACAGTACTGTGCGGGAACCCTCGATCAGAGGCTCCACCACGGCTGCGTCATATACTTCGTCGACGAAATACTTGTTGTAGACCAGCGTGTAAAGGCCGCCGAAAGCCTTCGCGACCGAATCGGCCATCCCCCTTTTCACGACATAGAAGAGCACCGCGAGCAAGATACCGACTATGCCCACCCCCGCCGAAAGCCACGCCAGGGCTTGGTTCTCTGCGTGCTCGGCAAACATTGGCTCTAAGATGTGCGGCACGTTAATGAAGCCGCCTCCGATGGATAGAACTGCGAGAATCATGAGCGGGCCGGTCATAACGAGCGGCGATTCGTGTGGATGCGCGTGGCCCCGATACTCGCCGGTGAAGGCCATGAACCAGGCGCGGAAGACGTAGAACGCCGTCATGCCCGCCGTCAAGACACCGACCCAGTACATCCACGGCGCGCGTTCGTAAGCGGCCACCAGGATGGCATCCTTGCTGAAGAAGCCGGATGTAAACGGAAAGCCCGAGATCGCAAGCGACGCGCAGAACAGCGTGATGGCCGTGATCTTCATGTGCTTGAAGAGGCCGCCCATCTGGCGCAAATCCTGCTCGCCGTGCAGGCCGTGAATTACGGCGCCGGCGCCCAGGAACAGCAGTGCTTTGAAGAACGCGTGAGTCATCAAATGAAAGATACCGGCCGAAAAAGCGCCCACGCCAACGCCTAGGAACATGTAGCCGAGCTGCGAGACGGTGGAGTAGGCGAAAACTTTCTTGATGTCCATCTGCGTCAACCCGATCGTTGCCGCAAAGAACGCGGTGGCCAAGCCGATCACAGCCACCGTGTCCATGGTGATGGGAGCCTTCATGAACAACGTGGCCGAACGCGCGGTCATATAGACGCCGGCGGTTACCATGGTGGCCGCGTGGATGAGAGCGGACACCGGGGTGGGACCGGCCATCGCATCGGGAAGCCAGACATACAAGGGAATCTGGGCCGATTTTCCAGTTGCTCCGACCAACAACAGTAGAGTGATGGTGGTGAGAATTCCGATGCTAGCCTCGCCCGGCATGCCCTTGGCGGCGTCAAACACTTTCGAGAAATCGAGCGTGCCAAACTGCCGGACAATCAGAAAGACCGCGAGTGAAAATCCAAAGTCGCCAATGCGGTTGACAATGAACGCTTTGTTTCCCGCGGTGGTGGCGAACTGCTCGGTGAAGTAGAAACCGATCAGCAAATAGCTGCACAACCCCACGCCTTCCCAGCCGACGAAAAGCAGCAGATAGTTCTGCGCCAGCACCAGCACCAGCATGAAAAACATGAATAGATTCAGGTAGGCGAAGAAGCGATAGTAGCCGCCCTCGTGATCCATGTAGCCGACGGCGTAAATGTGAATCAACGTCCCAACGCCGGTAACGACCATCAGCATGATGGCGGTAAGACGATCCACCGCGAAATCAACGCCGATGTTCAGGGTTCCGCTTTGAATCCAGGTGAAATAGTGCTCGATGTATTTCGTTTCGATGGGGCTCAACGCAAGCAGAGTCTTCACCACCCAGAGGAACGAGAGCAGCACCGAGCCGACGGCGAAGGTATTGATCAACGCTTTCGGAATGCGCCGGCCAAAGAGCCCGTTCGCGAGGAACCCGAGCAGCGGAAAGATTGGAATCAGCCAAAGGTGCATGATGTCAGTACTTCATCGAATTGACTTCGTCGATCATCAGGGTAGAGCGATTCTTGAACACCGTAAGAATAATGGCCAATCCCACGGCGGCCTCCGCGGCGGCCACCACCATTACGAAGAAACTGTAGATGTGTCCATCCACTTGCTTGAACTCGTACGAGAAGGTGACGAAGCTTAAGTTCACCGCGTTGAGCATCAGCTCAATGGACATGAAGACGGTAATGATGTTGCGCCGGAAAATGAAGCCGGCCACACCCAGCGCGAATAGAATGGCGCTCAGGATCAGGTACCAGCTCAGAGGGACTGCATTCTGCATGGTCAGACTTCCTTTCTGGCGAGCACAATCGCGCCCACGATCGCGATCAGGATCAGGACAGAAGTTGCTTCAAAGGGCAGCAAATAGGTGGTGAACAGTTTTCGTCCGACGTCCAATGCCGTACCCTGGAATGCGCCAAAGATCACGCCCTCGGTTCTGGGCAGCGCTCCTTGAATGATGAAGCTGACCAATCCAAGAAAAGCGGCCAGCAGGATGGCGCCGAAATATTTGACGAACCGCGACACCTGAAACGTCGCGCTTTCCGCCCCCGCGTTCAACAGCATGATGACGAATACGAACAGCACCATGATCGCGCCGGCGTAAACAATCACCTGGGCAGCGGCGATGAATTCACCACCGAGCTGCAGGTATAGGACGGCGAGCGATCCCATGACGCCGATCAGCGAGAGAGCACTGGCGATAGGGTGCGTCTGTACTACCAAATTGATAGCGCAAAAGACGGCTAGACCGGCGAAGATGAGAAAGAAGATGGCGGTCATCGTTATTTCGTAGTCAAAGCGTCACTTCGTAGTCAAAGCCACGATCAGGCTGGTGGCCAGCAGGTTAATCATTGCAAGCGGGAACAGAAAGATCCAGGCGAAGCGCATCAACTGGTCATAACGGAAACGAGGGAGCGTCGCGCGAACCCAGATAAACACGAACAACAGAACCAGGATTTTGCCGCAGAACCAGAACAAGGCCATCAGAATCGGCTTCAGCACCGGAACGAAAAGAGAGAGCCCGAAGATGGCGGCGATGCCGAAGAAGACCAAGGCCGTGGCTGGCAGCGTGAATTTGTCCATGCGGCGCGCTGGATTAAGGCCGTGATAGAGCGCCACCAGGCCGCCGAGCGCGAAAACCAGGATGGGCACAACGTCCGAATAAGGCGCCGGAAATGGCGGTTGCCAGCCACCCAGGAAAAGGAGAGTCGCAACCGCGGTGACCGTCACCATGTTGGCGTATTCGGCCATGAAAAACGCGGCGAAGTTCATACTGCTGTATTCGGTGTGGAAGCCGGCCACCAGCTCATTCTCCGCTTCGGGAAGATCAAACGGGACGCGATTGGTCTCGGCGAATGCAGCAATCATAAATACGATGAAGCCGAGAATCTCGGGAAAAAGATTCCAGCGCGGGATGAAGCCCAGCCAGTAACCGCTCTGATAGCTCACCATGTCGCGGAAGCTCAAAGTGTTGGCTAGCAGCAGCGGCGCGGCTACGGCAAGAGCCAGCGGCAGCTCATAGCTGATCATCTGGGCCGAGCTGCGCAGGCCGCCCAGCAGTGAGTATTTGTTATTGGAAGCCCACCCGCCCAACGCCACGCCGTAGACACCGATAGAGGAAACCGCGATCACAAACAGGATTCCGATGCGCAGATCGGTAAGCTGCATCCAGGTATCCACTGGGCCGATCTTGATTTCAGGTCCAAACGGGATGACAGAGATCGAGATCAGAGCTAAGGTCACCGCCACGAACGGGGCCATCAGGTAGAAGAGCTTGTTGACATGCGAAGGGATTAAGCCTTCTTTGGTGATCAGCTTCACCACGTCGGCCAACGGCTGCAGCAATCCGTGCGGACCCACGCGGTACGGGCCAACGCGAAGCTGGACATGCGCGATCACTTTGCGCTCGATCCATTGCAAGTACGCGAGCGTGGTAAGAAGCACGAAGGCGACCACCGCCACCTTGATGAGGGTGAGTATGAAAAAATTCATGGATGAATTTACGGCCGCTCGGAATATAACGCGCCCGGCGCCTCGAGTGTAGAATTCAGCTTCTTGCAGTAACGGCCGAGCGTTCCGGACGTAAACAAAGTGTCGCCGGCGGACTGTATCAACTCCGGCCGGGAGCTCACCGGCACGCGGCCATTCACCGGCGCGGTTTGCGCTGCTCCCCCTGTTGCGAGTACGGGCAAAGGAACATTATAACCATGCACGTTCTTGCGAATCTCTTCAAAAACTTTGTCGGCCGACCACATGCCGAGGTTGACGCCCATTTCCTTGGAAAGCAGGCCCAGGATTTCGAGGTCGGGTTTGGCGCCCATCACCTGCACGCCGCCCTTGAGGCGCTGTACTTCACCGCAAACGTTGGTGACGGTCCCGTGCTTCTCGTACGCCGAGGCCGCCGGGAATAAGATGTCGGCGCGCGACGCGGTCTCGGTCATAAACAGATCCTGGACAATTACAAAGGCTCCATGTGACGCGATGGTCGCGTCCTTGAGCGGATTGGCGCCCACCACCCACACCACATCGAGGTTCGTAGCCGCGAGGATTTCATCGTAGGCGAGACCGGGGATGCTCACCGGTTGATAGCCAGGACCGGCGTCGGGGCTTAGGCCCATATCGGAAGCCCCGCGCGAATTCGAATAATCCACCAGGCAGACATATTTGACCGGTATGCCCAGCGAATCGCCGAATGCCACCAGTGCGCGGATCTTGTCGCCCTTGATCGCGTCGCCGAAAAGAATTACCAACTCCGGTTCCTTCCGGAGTTGCTCGCGAAGCGACTCCACGTCTGCCAGTTCGTGGCCCGGAACGGTCATGACGCTGCGCACGGCCATGCTTTGCTCGCGGACCGGGCCGGGAGCCACAGTGTAAACGTGAGCGTCGTGATGCCGGTAGTTGGCGCGAATCTGGAACGCGAGAAACGGATGCTGCTGCGAAAGATCGCTCGATACCACCAGGATCGCCTTGCGATCGTAAAGATCGGCCGTTGTCGCCAGCGCTTCCTTCTTCCCGCTCAGCGCGTCGAGTAGCGTTGCGACGTCGCCGGTGCGATGGTGATCGATATTGTTCGTTCCCAGCGCCTGGCGCGCGAACTTCTGCAGGTAGTAGTTTTCTTCGTTACTGGTGTGGTTAGAACCGATCACTGCGAACTGGCCATCGCGCGCTTTCACTTCGTTGAGTTTGTGAGCCGCGGCGGTCAAAGCTTCCGACCAGGACACTGGTTCCAGCCTGCCATGCTTGCGGATCATGGGCGATTGCAGGCGCTCCGGGCTGTTCACGAAGTCCGCCGCGTACCGTCCTTTGATGCAAAGGAACTCGCCGTTGATGCCCGAACGATCGCGATTGTTGCCGCGAATAATCTCGTTGTTGCGAACGCCCAGGGTAGTCTTACAGCCATCGGAACAGTGGGTACAAATGGTTCCGACGTGCTTCATTTCCCAAGGGCGCGTTTTATAGCGATACGTGCCGCTGGTGAGCGCACCCACCGGGCAAATGTCGATGCACATGCCGCACTCGTCGCATTCCAGGTGATCGAAATGATTGGGCTCAATCACCGAAACCGAACCGCGATTGCCGACGCCCAGCGCCTTCACGCCCATGCCTTCATCGCAGATTCGCACGCAACGATAGCACAAGATGCAGCGCGGCTTGTCGTAAAAGACAACGGGCGACCATTGTTCTTCGTCCGTATGCTGCTTCTGCTCCAGGAAGCGGCTCTCGCCCATCCCGTAGCGGAAAGTCATGTCCTGCAGTTCGCACTCGCCGCCCTTGTCGCACACCGGGCAATCCAGCGGATGGTTGGTCAGCAAGAATTCGACCATACCCTTGCGCGCTTCATGCACCTGAGGCGTATCGGTATGAACCACCATGCCCTCAGCCACCGGCAGCGTGCATCCAACCTGAAGCTTGGGCGTTTTTTCTACTTCCACCAGGCACATGCGGCAGGCGGCCTGAAGCGACAAACCGTCGTAGTAACAGAACGAGGGAACTTCAATGCCTACCTGTTTGGCGGCGTTGATCACCAAAGTTCCCGGAGCCGCCGTTACGGCCCGGCCGTCGATCGTGAGATGAATTAGGTCGCTCATTGCTTGTGTTGGAAAATGTCTAAGCCATCGCCAGTTCGGCCGCGTGTTGATACGGGCACGGTCTGCCATTCAAATGCGCTTCGAAATCTTCGCTGAATTTTTCGACGATGGAAATGGTCGGCATGGCGGCCGCGTCGCCCAACGCACAGAAGGTCCGGCCCAGCATATTTTTCGACAACTCGCCAATCAGCGGAATGTCGCTCTTCAGTCCACCGCCGCTGTGGAAGCGATCCAGCATGCGCTTCAACCACGTGGTGCCTTCGCGGCACGGGATGCACCATCCGCAACTTTCGTGCGCGTAAAACTTCATGATGCGCTGCGCGAATTTCACCATGCAGGTCTCTTCGTCCAGCACTACCGTACCGCCCGATCCCAGCATGCTCTTCACTTTCGCCAGCGAATCGAAATCCATGGCGATGTCGCACTCATCGGCTTTCAAGATCGGACAGGAGGAACCACCTGGCACCACTGCCTTCAGCTTCTTTCCATTGCGCATGCCGCCGCCGACTTCGTAGATCATGCGGAGCAGGTTGAATCCTACCGGCAATTCATACACGCCCGGTTTGTTGATGTGGCCGGACAGGCAGACCAGGCGCGTCCCACCGTTTTTCGGAGGTCCCAGAGCCGCAAACGCCGCGCCGCCATCGCGAATGATGGCCGGGATCGCGGAGAATGTCTCGACGTTGTTCAGCAGCGTGGGCGATTGCCAGGCGCCCACCACGGCAGGGAACGGCGGCTTCATGCGCGGAATGCCGCGCTTGCCCTCGATGGAATCCAGCAGCGCGGTTTCTTCGCCGCACTCGTAGGCGCCCGCGCCGGAATGCGTGTAGAGATCGAAATCAAAGCCCGTACTTTGAATGTTTTTGCCCAGGTAGCCGCGCGAGTAGGCCTCGCCGATGGCGCGATCCATGGCTTCAATCAAGTAGCGGTATTCGCCGCGAATGTAGATGTAGCCCTTGTGCGAATCGACGGCGCGCCCCGCGATCAGAATGCCTTCGATCAATTGATGCGGATCGTTCTCCATCAGCAGCCGGTCCTTGCAAGTGCCCGGTTCGCTTTCGTCGGCGTTAATGATGATGTACTTGGGCTTGGGCGATGTGCGCGGCACGAAGCTCCACTTCATTCCGGTGGGAAATCCAGCGCCTCCGCGGCCGCGCAGAGCCGAGGCTTTCACTTCCTCGATGATCTGCTCGGGAGTCATCTCCACGGCCTTGAGAAAGGCCTTGTAACCGTCGGTGGCGAGATAGGTATCGAGCGATTCTGAATTTGCAAGACCAAAGCGCTTGGTCAGGATCTTGACTTCGAGCGGGCTGGGTTCGTTATAGAGCATCGACTCGGTTACTGCGCCTTTCTTACGTCCGCGAGCAGTTGATCCAATTTCTCCGGCGTCACATGATGATGGAAATCGTAATTGAGCTGTATAGCCGGCGCCCAACTGCACGCGCCCATGCATTCCACCTCTTCGAGTGAAAACTGCCCGTCAGCGGTCACTTCTTTGTGGCCGATCCCGAGCACCTTGGACGCATGCTCGTATAATTCTTCCGCGCCCACAATCAGGCAACTGATGTTGGTGCACACTTGCACGTGGCATCTGCCGAGCGGCTTGCGATGGAGCATCGAATAGTAGCCCACTACCTCATCCACCTGCAAGGGCTTCACCTGGCAGCGGCGCGCCACTTCTTCGATCAGCTCGTTCGAGATATGACCCACCTCGTCCTGCGCGTACAGCAGCATGGGCACTACGGCCGAACGCGTCCGGCCAGGGGGATAGCTTTCCAGCAGTTTTGCGAATCTGGCTTCCAGCTCCGGCGAAAAGGTCATTTAGCGATCCACATCTCCCAAAACGAAGTCCATGCTTCCGAGCGACGCGATGGAATCGGCCAGCAGACGGCCTTCCAGCAACGCCGGCAGGGCTTGCAGATTGCCGAAGCTGGGCGTCCGCATAAACACGCGGTAGGGCTTGGAAGTTCCATTGCTCACCACGTAGTAGGCGATCTCGCCGCGCGGCGATTCCACCGCTTGGTACGCTTCGCCGGACGGCACGCGGAAGCCTTCGGTCACGATCTTGAAATGATAGATCAGCGCTTCCATCTGCGTCTTCATTTTTTCGCGCTCCGGGAGCACGATCTTTGGCGCGCTGGCCTGCCAGGCGCCCTCCGGCATGCCTTCCAGCGCCTGCTTGATGATCCGGGCGCTCTGCCGCATCTCTTCCAGACGCACGCGGTACCGCGCGAATACGTCGTTTTCAGTGTGCACTGGGATTTCAAAATCGAACTGATCGTAACTGGAATAGGGCTCGTCTTTACGAACGTCCCACTTTAAACCAGCGGCGCGAATCATGGGGCCCGTGACACCCAGATCGAGCAGGTCTTCGAGCGGCACAAATCCCACGCCCTGCGTGCGAACCTTCCAGATTGGATTACTGTTCAGCAGATTTTCGTACTCGTCCACCTTGCTGGGAAACCCGTTGATGAACTTGCCCACCACCTGTTGCCAGCCGCGCGGGGGCTCCAGGGCCAGACCGCCGATGCGGATATAGCTGGTCATCATACGTTGCCCGGAGAACATCTCGAAGATCCGCAGAATGTCCTCGCGCTCGCGGAAGCAATAGAAAAACACGGTCATCGCGCCGATGTCCAGCGCGTGCGTGCCCAGCCATACCAGATGGCTGTTCAGGCGCTGCAATTCGGCCAGCATCACGCGCATCCATTGCGCTTTCGCCGGAATTTCGATGTCGCCGATCAGTTTTTCCACCGACAATGCGTAGACCAGGTTGTTCGACAGGTTCGAAAGATAATCTACGCGATCGGTCAGCGTTACCACCTGCTGCCAGGTTTTGACTTCGCACTCTTTTTCGATCCCGGTGTGCAGGAATCCGATGTCTGGGACCGCCTTCAGAATAGTCTCCCCGTCCAGCTCCAGCACAATGCGTAGCACGCCGTGGGTGGAGGGATGCTGCGGCCCCATGTTCAAGATCATCCGCTTGGTGCCGCTGGGAGTTGCGATCTGGTCGACGGTCTCTTGCGTTGCGTCGGTCGCGGTGATCGAATCGGTATGAAGTGTGGATTCACGCATTGCTATTCATCCTGGTAACTGTACTTGTATCCATGCACCGGATAATCTTTGCGCAGCGGATGACCTTCCCAGTCGCTCGGCATCAGGATCCGAGTCAGATCGGGATGGTTACGGAAACGCACACCGAACATATCGAACACTTCGCGCTCATACCAATCCGCGGTGCGCCACACGCCGGTGACGGAGTCGATCTCCGGCTCGGCCTCGGCGATCCAGCACTTCAGCCGCAGACGCTGCCTGCGATCCAGCGAATGCAACAGGTACACCACTTCAAAGCGGGGATCCGCCGGCATCCAATCGACGGCGGTGATGGCGCTCAGACGAACGAACTTTTGCTGATCTTTCAAGAAGCGGCAAACTTCGACGATGTGCGCCGGTTCGATCCACAACGTGGGCTCATTGCGCTCGGCGTGGCCGCCAATGATGGCACCGGGCAGCGCAGCTTCCAGCGCCGCCGCCGCCGCATGATCTATTAATATTTCAGGCAGCATTTCGTTTGGTTACCTTGGCCCCCTCGGCGTCATAGGGACTGCGTTCTGACGCATCTTGCGACCAATCCAGCGCGCCCTTCTTCCAGATGTAAAAGAACCCGGACAGAATCAAAACGACGAAGATCAGCATTTCGAAGAACCCAAACAGTTTCAACTCGCGGTACACCACTGCCCAGGGATAGAGGAACACCGCTTCAATATCGAAGAGGATGAAGACAATCGCCACCAGATAAAACTTCACGCTGAAACGTTCTCGCGCCGAGCCGGTGGGCGCGATGCCCGATTCGTAAGGCGAGTCCTTCACCCGGGTTCTGACGCGTTTGCCCAGCAGAAAGGAGATGGCCACCAGCGCCCCGGCCACCACGATGGCGATCGCAACTTGGATCAGCACGGGGAAGTACGTATCAGGATAAGAGGTCGGCATTCGATTGGTTGGATTGTGGACTCAAAGCCCTAACATTCGACTATAATGAGATCCGGCCTCGGGCCGCAACTTTGGTTTCTGGATTTGGTTCACGCGCAATGGCGGCAGCCACAACAAAACAGATCGAAATTGTTGTGAATGGTCAGGATCGGCTGGCACCCGCCGGCTGCACCCTCAAAGAATTGTTGCTATGGCTGCAGGTTGATCCGGCGCGCGTGGCCGTGGAGCTGAACCGGTCCATCGTGCAGCGCCAGGCGTGGGACGAAACCACGGTCGGTACTGGCGCAACGTTAGAGATCGTACAGTTTGTCGGCGGTGGCTAAGGGGTTAGGCTCGTTTCGACTCGGTCGGCCGAAACGAAAAGCATCCTAGTTGCCTATTGACAGTCGCCACGGACCGGGTAGAATTTTAGATGCGCTCTTGTTGCAAACGTTAACGGGGGAACATGTTCAAAACAAAGAAAAGTCGTTCTGAAGCGGAAGATAACATGCGCACGTTTGCCTCGAGCGACGTCTCGCGCATCGCCCAGGTCAGCTTACGGCAGTTGCAATGGTGGGACGAGCGGAAGGTGGTGTCCCCGCGGCACGAGGGTCACAAGCGCGTTTACCAATCCGAGGAAGTAATCGAAATTACGGTTATCGCCGAACTGCGCCGCAAGGGGTTTTCACTGCAGAAAATCCGCCGCGTCCTCCGTTTTCTGCAGCGCGAAATGGGCAAGCGTTTGAGTGACGTCATGCAGTCCAACTCCGATCTTCATTTGGTCACGGACGGTAAATCGATTTACCTGGAAGACCAGCAGGAGCGGATCATCGATATTCTCAAGAACGCCAAGCAACCCATGTTCCTGGTGTGCGTGAGCGATCAGGTGCGCCGCCTGGACGAGTCCCCGCGCAAACCCGTGAAAGCGGAAGCGGCCTCCGCCGGCTCGCGCCGGTCGACTCGCAGCGCCTAGGGGGAGGCGGGCGTAGCCACGACCGTCAGCCCTTCTTAGGGAATGTATACTCGCCTAATCGATTGGCGAGTTGTTGCATTGCGAAGCAGGGCGGGGTCCGCGTTGACCTCCGTAGATTACCCCCGTTATCATGGCCTTTCTCAAGGAGCGGGAATGGCCAGGACTACTTTCAGTGCACAATCTAAGAACATCGGCGAACTACTAGGCGGTAACGATCCTTCAAAGCTCGTCGTCCCCGAGTTTCAGCGCGGATACAGCTGGGAAAAAAAACATGTCGCAGCATTCTGGAAGGATATCATCGACCCCAGAAAGATGGCACTCGCGAGAATCACTTTCTTGGGCCAATGGTCACCTTGCCAAAATCCAAGAATGTTACTGAACTACTGGATGGACAGCAGAGACTCGCCACGGCGACGATCCTCTTCAGCGTCCTGAGAGATGTGTAGTGGACCCCATTTCTTGGACACGAAAACGGCCTTTTCTTAGATGGTGGGCGGCATTGAAAATAGAGGAGAGTCAATGCCCAAAACCCGCAAGAGTCACCCACCCAGCCTGAAGGCCAA
>Ga0187888_1000320_pt1 | contig 52372 bp, 40 predicted proteins | sample June2016WEW_7_40_FD_132987 | JGI IMG/M metagenome (GOLD analysis project Ga0187888, IMG submission 132987) | Peatland microbial communities from SPRUCE experiment site at the Marcell Experimental Forest, Minnesota, USA - June2016WEW_7_40 | ecosystem: Environmental > Terrestrial > Soil > Wetlands...
CCTGTTCACTTTTTTTGTGGTCTGGGCGGGCGACACATTCGCCTACTACGTGGGCCGGGCCTTCGGAAGAATCCCGTTTGCACGACGTATCAGCCCAAAGAAGACCTGGGAAGGCGCCTTGGCCTCCGTATTCGGGTCGGTGATTTTTGCGCTTCTGCTGACCCGCTTCGCAATCCCCATCGTCGCGGGGCTGACGCGGGTCCACCTGCTCGCTTCGCCCGTGAGTTTTGCTCCGACACCTTTGTGGTTGGTGGCAATAATTGCGCTCTGCCTGAACATGGCGGCACAGTTGGGAGACCTGCTGGAATCGCTCATGAAGCGCGGAGCCGGAGTGAAGGATTCCGGACGTTTGTTGCCCGGGCATGGTGGAATCCTGGATCGAATCGATGCCTTGCTGTTCGCATCTCCCGTGGCACTGCTGCTTTTTGGAGGAACGCTTGAGAAATTCCTCCAGATGCCCTAACCTCAACGTGGGCGCAACTTTCCTGCATGAAGAAACTCGCCATCTTAGGTTCAACGGGCTCCATCGGACATAGCACCCTCCGCATCGTGGAGTCGTATCCCGACCGCTTCGGCGTAGCCACGCTGGCAGCGGGAAACAATCTGGAAACCGTCTTCGAGCAAGCTCTCCGCTGGCGCCCGCGGATTGTTTCGGTAGCCCTGGAAGAGGCTGCCGGGCAACTCCGTCAACAGTTGCGCCAGGCCGGAGTAACGGATGTAGAAGTGGTCTGGGGTCAGGCTGGCGCGGTCGCCGCCGCAACTCACCCGGAGGTGGATTTTGTTGTCAGCGCCATTGTCGGTGTCGCCGGCCTGAAGGCCACCTACGAAGCCGTGAAGGCCGGCAAGACACTTGGCCTGGCGAATAAAGAATGTCTGGTGGCGGCCGGGGAACTGATCACGGCCGAGGCGCGGCGCAGCGGAACAGTGCTGCTGCCCATCGACAGCGAACACAATGCCATCCACCAGTGCATGCGCGGCGGGCGCTTGCATGAGGTTGAACGCGTCTGGCTGACCGCTTCGGGAGGTCCTTTCCTGCACACTCCGGCGTCGGACTTTGCGGCCATTACGGTGGAACAGGCGCTGAATCATCCCACCTGGAAGATGGGTCGCCGCATCACAATCGACTCGGCGACGTTGATGAATAAGGGATTCGAGGTAATCGAAGCATGCCGGCTGTTCGATCTGCCCCCGCGGCAGGTACAGGTCATCGTGCATCCCCAGTCGACGGTGCACTCAATGGTCGAATTCGTCGATGGCAGCCTGCTGGCGCAGGTATCGGTGACTGACATGCGCTTGCCGATCCTCTACGCCCTGACTTATCCGGAGCGAATCGAGTCCGACCTGCGCTTTCCGGTCTCGGAGCTGCGCCATTTGGACTTTTTTCCGCCCGATTTCGACAAATTCCCTTGTCTTCGGCTGGCCTACGAGGCTGCCGAGGCTGGCGGTTCGCAAACCATTGCGCTCAATGCCGCCGACGAGGTCGCCGTGGCAGCTTTTCTGGAAGGCGAAATACCATTTCAGGACATCGCGGCTACGATCCAGGAAGTTTTAGAAGAAACGTCTGCGGGGAGACCTGAATCTATAGAAGAAGTACTTGCGGTGGATGCCGAGGCGCGATTGTTGGCTTCTCGAGTAGTGTTGCAGCGCAGTGGTGCATCTAGCAAGCCGGTGTCGGCGAAGGGTATTTCCTGAACTATGGCAGCTAATCTTTATTACAGTATCGTCTCGGTTTTCTTCGTCCTGGCGGTCATGATCCTGGTCCATGAATTGGGTCATTTTGCTGCTGCCAAGCTGTTTGGGGTGCGAGTCGAGGTCTTTTCCATCGGTTTTGGCAAACGGCTGGTTGGATTCCGCCGGGGCGAAACCGACTACCGGATATCCGTCCTTCCCTTCGGCGGCTACGTGAAAATGTCAGGGGAAAGCCCGCTGGACCAGCGCGCCGGCGGGCCAGAGGAGTTTATGTCCCATCCCCGGTGGCAGCGTGTGGTGATCGCGCTGGCCGGGCCATTCATGAACATCGCGCTCGCCATCGGGCTGCTGACGTGGGTGTACATGGTGCACTACGAGCACCCGCTTTACCTGGATCAGGCCGCCGTGGTGGGCTGGGTAGCTCCGGGCAGTGCCGCTGAAAAAGTGGGAATTCAGCCCGGCGACAAGATCATCCAGATCGGCTCGAGCAAGAATCCCGATTGGGAGTACGTTCTTTCCAAGATCATGCTCAGTCCCCATTCGGCGGTGCACTTGATCATTCAGCGTGGGGATCAGCAGTTGCAGAAGACCGTCTTTCCCGAGGTCTCCGGCCAAGACCAGCTCGGTGATGCCGGCCTGGTGGCCCAGCAGCCGTTTACGATTACCCAGATGGAGCCGGGGATGCCGGCCGCCAAGTCGGGAATGCAGATCGGGGATGACATCGTCGCCGCGGACGGAATGCCTGTCCGCTCCACCCAGAGTCTCTCGCACCTGCTGCAACAGACCAAGAACCACCCGGTGGTGCTGACCATCAAGCGCAACGGCCAGCAGATAGACGTGACCGTCACGCCGCAGCTCACAACCAGCGACGACGGCAGGCAGGTTTACCGGATCGGCATTCTCTCCATGCCGGTTCACGTCGACAAATTGCCATTCACGCAGGCGCTGTCCCGCTCCATCGACTCGAATCAGAAGAACTCGCTGCTGATTCTGGAGCTGGTAAAGCGAATGTTGCAGCGCAAGGTCTCCGTCAAGCAGATGGAAGGTCCGATAGGGATCGCCCGCGTTACCGGCATGTACGCTCAGCAGCAGGGCTGGACACCGCTGATGGGAGTCATGGCCGCCATCAGCCTCAACCTCGGTATCTTCAACCTGTTTCCCATCCCGATTCTCGACGGCGGACTGATCCTGCTGCTGTTGATCGAGTCGGTCATCCGGCGCGACATCAGCCAGCCAATCAAGGAACGCATCTACCAGGCCGCTTTCGTCTGCCTCATCCTGTTTGCCGGCATGGTGATCTTCAACGATATGATGAAAGTGATTCCAGGGATCACGCACCACGTGCAGTGAGGCGGTTGCATCTGGCCGGTGTCATCCTGAGCGCAGCCGGGGTCCCCGGCGACGACCGCTTTTGCCGTTGCTGGGGTGGAGCAGCGAAGGATCTGCTGTTCCGGTTCTGGCGGCGTGCTGACCGCTCTCAGGGTCTCGAATGATAAACTAAGCACATTCCCATGGCTTCGATTAAGCGCAAAAAGACGTACATGGCCACTGTCGGCGGCGTCCGGCTGGGCGGAGATGCGCCCATCGTGGTGCAGTCCATGACCAACACGGATACGGCGGACATTGCCGGAACCGTAGCCCAGGTGGCCGCCTTGGCTCGCGCCGGATCGGAGCTGGTCCGGGTGACCGTGAATAATGACGCTGCCGCGCAGGCCGTGCCGGAGATCGCGGAGCGGCTGGCGCAGCAGGGCGTACAGGTGCCCATCATCGGCGACTTCCATTACAACGGCCACCTGCTGCTGAAGAAGTATCCGGCGTGCGCGCGGGTGCTGGCCAAGTATCGGATCAACCCCGGCAACGTCTCCATCGGCCGCAAGGACGACGACAACTTCCGCACCATGATCGAGGTCGCCATCGAAAATCAGCGGCCGGTGCGCATCGGCGTGAACTGGGGTTCGCTCGACCAGCAGTTGCTGACGCGCATGATGGACGCGAATTCCAAGCTGGCCGAGCCTCTGGACGCCCGTGCCGTCATGATGGAAGCGATGATCGCCAGTGCCCTGCACTCGGCCGAACGCGCCGAGCAGTATGGAATGCGCCCCGAACAAATCATCATCAGCGCCAAGGTGAGCGGAGTGCAAGACCTGATCGACGTCTACCGCGCGCTGGCTGCCCGCTGCAAATATGCGCTGCACCTGGGGCTCACCGAGGCCGGCATGGGCGCCAAAGGCATTGTCAGCAGTACCGCCGGACTGGCCGTTCTGCTGCAGGAAGGCATTGGCGACACGATCCGCGTTTCGCTCACGCCCGCGCCCAATGGCGACCGCAGCGAAGAGGTGCGCGTGGCGCAGCAGATACTGCAATCGATGGGCATCCGCAGCTTCTCCCCGCAGGTGACCGCCTGCCCAGGCTGTGGCCGCACCACTTCGACCTACTTCCAGCAGTTGGCGGAGCGGATTCAGGAGTACTTGCGCGAGCAGATGCCGGCGTGGCGAAAGCAGTACGAGGGCATCGAGGAAATGAAGCTGGCGGTCATGGGGTGCGTGGTAAACGGCCCGGGCGAAAGCAAGCACGCTAACATCGGCATCTCGCTGCCGGGCACGTTTGAGGAACCGAAAGCCCCTGTGTTTGTCGACGGCCGCCTGATGACAACGCTGCGCGGCGACAAGATCGCGGAAGAGTTCATCGCCATCCTCGACGAGTACGTCGAGACCCATTACTCGAAAAAAGAAGCGCAAACAGCCGTCAGTACTTAGACCTCATGAATTCAAATACTTAGCATTGCTTGGCTGGCTTCCCGCAGGTAAACAACGGGCTCAGTTTTAACCAGTTTGGCACGTTTTGTGTTCGCGTTTGATGTCCGCGCTACGTCCGATAACAATGTAGCGCGGGAAGTGCAAAACTGCGGCGGACCTTCGCCATCTAAGAGATAGATTTACCATTACCGCAGCAACGTGCGGCCCCTGTCGCCGACGGATAAGGAGCTGAGATGAGAAAGTTCGTGTTGGTTTGCTGCGTCCCGTTCCTGCTGACGCTTTGCGCCCTGGCGCAGAATGCGGAGATCTCAGGCGCTTACGCGCACCTGACCGGCCCTACCGGCAAAGACGGCTTCAACTTCTCCGCCGCGTATCTTGCCACAAAGCACCTGGGACTGGAGGGTGACGTGGGCGGGTATTACACAACCGGAGACAACGTCTACACCTTAACGGCTGGACCCAAGGTAATGTTCAGCACGCGCGATGCGCTGTTCACCCCTTATCTTCATCTGCTGGTGGGCGGGGCGCACGAACTGGGCCAATACTACGTTGGAGTGCTGCCCGGCGGCGGAGTCGACGTGGGTGCCAAACGTTTCGCCGTTCGCCTGAAGTTCGATGCGCTGCACTACAACAGCGGCACGCACGCACGCGCCGGAGTGGGTCTTGTGCTTCGCTGGTAAGCCAGTGGACGCCGCACTAATAGTCCACAGGCCGGGGAGCGATGATCTCTTGCAGCAGCGGATCGATTCCGCCACACTGGTGCCATGCCTTTCAAGCGAACTCCGCGGGACTATGACGAGCAGGCACTCTACGACTACGCCGTCGGGGCGCTCGGTCGGCGCATGCACACCGTTGCCGAGCTCAAGCGTCTGATGCGAACTCGCGTGCGGCATCAACCGCTCGGCGAGCTGCTTATCGAAGTGGTGGTTGCGCGCCTGAAGGAACAGCGCTACCTGAACGACGCCGGCTATGCGGCTGCTTATTCCTCCTTTCGCAAGGAAAACGAAAAGTTCGGCAGTATGCGCGTGGTCCGCGACCTGAGGGCCAAGGGCATGCACGCGGACGTGATCGAACGCGCCGTGAAAACGGCGTATGAGGGCGTGAATGAGGAAAAACTGGCGCGTGCCTTTCTGGCTCGCAAACGCATCACCGCGCCGGTGGATCAAAAGCAGGCCGCGCGCATCTTCCGCGCCCTGGCGCGTGCCGGATTCCCGTCCAGCGTGATCATCCCAATTCTGAAGAAGTGGAAGGTCGAGGACGAAACGCTGAGTGCCCTCGAGCAGGAGCGGGAAGAAACGGAATCGTAGAGCATGCAGCCCAAGTTATTGGATGAAGCCACCGAACACCTCAAGCGGGCCGACCGCCGGATGGCGCAACTGATCGAGCGCGTCGGACCATGCACGCTGAAGCTGCGGCACGAGCACTCCATCTTCTATTCATTGCTGCGCTCGATCGTCTACCAGCAGCTCGCGGGCAAGGCGGCGGCGGCGATCCTGGGCCGCGTCGATGAGTTGTTCCCGGGAGCGCTGGCCACTCCCGAGCAGATTGTGGCTGCGACCGAAGAGCGCCTGCGTTCGGCGGGGTTGTCGCGCAACAAGATGCTGGCGCTCAAGGATCTGGCGGCCAAGACGCTGGACGGCACCGTGCCGCAGGGCAGTGCCATCGACAAGATGAGCGACGAGGAGATCATTGAGCGCGTCAGCCAGGTGCGCGGCATAGGCCGCTGGACGGTTGAGATGCTGCTCATCTTCCGCCTGGGGCGCACGGATGTGCTGCCGCTGGACGACTTTGGGGTGCGCAAAGGATTCCAGCGAACCTATCGCCTGCCCGACATGCCCACCAAGCAGCAAATGCTGAAGAAGGGCGAGCGGTGGAAGCCTTGGCGAAGCATCGCGAGTTGGTACCTGTGGAGGGCCGCCGAGGGGAAGCCTGCGCTCAAGGTGAAAAGCGGTGCGGATAAAAGTTCGAAGCCTGCGAAGCCTAAGAGTTCGCGGGCGAGCGCGAAGAAGCCAAAGAAAAAGGCGCGAAGTTGAGGCGTTGAGCGCAAATCCTCCACCCGCACCACTAGCCCACCCAAAGAAACTGCCCCAGGCTCAAAGCTTGTGACTTTTTCGGACGGTGCCCCACATCTGCCGCAGTTAGCAGATGTGGGACTTGGGCACCAGTCGAACTACCCCACGTTAGCCAAAAGCGGGCGAACGTGGGGCACCAAGCCGAAAGATTCATCAATAAAACTCAGCGCGGCACGGGACAGTCTCATGGGAGCTTCGCGTTGCTCAGCATGACGCAAGGAAAACGCTGCCTACCGCAGCTCCACCGTGAATTTCGCGTGGCACTGGTTGCCCGGGTCGAAGTAAACGGTGCGCTGTTTGTCGCCTGACTTGATATCGAACTGAATCGGCTTCTTGGAGTAGTTCGGCAGCCCCGTGAACTCCGCCTTGCCGTAGTAGTTGGTGCTCACCGTCAGGTCGCTCTTATGCGCCACTCCCCAACGAATCAGGGTGTGGATCGCCGCCTGGTACACGGGCTTGCCTTTATCGTCGAGCACGTCGAAGGCGGCAGTGCAGTCGCCGCGGTCGGCGCTGATGCTCGGAACCTGGGCGCTCGCGTCGGGAGCACTATTCTTCGGCGCGCTCTCCTGCGCAAGCAGTGAACCCGCCAGCAAAACAACCAGCAGAATCGGAACCGCAGATTTAGCTCTCATCGAGATGAATAGTAACTCATAGTTTTCGGCAGAGGAACAAAAGGAACAAAAGGTGGCTCGACTTCGCTCGCCATGACAGTCGGAGTCTGGAAGTAGTCATTCTGAGCGGGAGCGAAGAATCCCAGCACGGCGTGGGGCTGGGGCAAGGCCGAAGGATTCATCATAAAACCCAGGCCGGCGCGGGATAGGACAGTTTCCTGGGATGCTTCGCTTTGCTCAGCATGACAGCCTAAATCACCCCAGCGAGCGGTGCTCGTCAACTACCCCGCCCTAGCTTCGCTAGAACGGGGCACCCGGCTGGGCTCTGCCAAGTGCGGCCGAATGCTAAAATCAACAATTCAGTTCCCTTCTCCCGCAGCCCTTGAGCGCGGGCGAAACTCCGCCGGGAACTCGCAAAATTTATGACGCACTCAGGCAAGCCCTCAGGCAATCAAGTTCGACGCATGTTCCTGGACTTCTTTATCTCGAAGGGGCATAAAGAGGTTCACTCGTCTTCACTGGTGCCGGCCAACGATCCGACGCTGCTGTTTACCAATGCTGGCATGAACCAGTTCAAAGATGTCTTCCTCGGGCTGGAGAAGCGAGATTACCAGCGCGCTACCACGTCGCAGAAGTGTGTACGCGCCGGCGGCAAGCATAACGACCTGGAAAACGTCGGCTTCACCAACCGTCACCACACGTTTTTCGAGATGCTGGGGAACTTCTCGTTTGGCGATTACTTCAAGAAAGACGCCGTCGCCTACGCCTGGGAGCTGGTGACCTCTCCCCAGTGGTACGCCATCGACGGCAGCAAGCTCTACGCGACCATCTTCAAGGGCGAAGGCGGCGTGCCGCGCGATGACGAGGCTTACGGACACTGGCTGAGCGTGGGTGTGCCCGCCGATCGCATCTTCGAGATGGGCATGAAGGACAATTTCTGGGCGATGGGCGACACAGGCCCCTGCGGCCCGTGCAGCGAACTGCACTATGACATGGGAGTGGAATCTTCGGACAAAAAGAACGCGGAGTGCGCGGCGGGCGAGTGCCGGTTCCCGTGCGAGTGCGGGCGCTACGTAGAGATATGGAACCTGGTGTTCATGCAGTTCGACCGCGACGCCAATGGCGTGCTGAATCCCTTGCCCAAGCCCTCGATTGATACCGGTGCGGGACTGGAGCGCGTGACCGCCGTGCTGCAAAAAGTGGTGAGCAACTATGACACCGACCTGTTTACGCCGCTGATCAAGCGCGCGGCGGAGCTGACGGGAGTTTCGCTGGCCACGGAAGCGGAAAAAGAAGCGAAATCGAAGAGCGCGGCTTCGCTGAGGGTGATCGCCGACCACGCGCGGGCCGCTACGTTCCTGATCTCCGATGGCGTGGTGCCCGCCAACGAAGGGCGCGGCTACGTGCTGCGCAAAATCATCCGCAGGGCCATTCGTCACGGGCGCTTGCTTGGGCAGAACAAGCCATTTCTTTACCAGATGGTTTTCGCCGTGCGCGACCAGATGCAAGAGGCGTATCCGGAGCTGAACAGCTCGGCCGAGCGCGTCGCCAAGGCAGTGGAGACGGAAGAGACTCGCTTTGCGCACACGCTGGAAATTGGGCTTAGTAAACTCGAAGAGGATCTTGCATTAACGAAGATCCTTTGGGAAAAGCTGCCCAAGCACCAGCGCCAGGGGCTTCCGCAACATGAAGCGGAAGATGATCTACGAATTTACAGCTGGTGGTTCGGCCGAGAGATCACAGAGGAGAATTTAAGGGACATCCACCTCCCGCCTAGTCCGACATATCCCGGCGCAAAGGCTTTCAAGCTTTACGACACCTTCGGTCTCCCAAGGGATTTCATACAGGATGCTTGCCGCGACGCTGGAATCGACCTTGACCAGGCAGGCTTCGATCTTGCTATGGCCGAGCAGCGCGAGCGCGCGCGGGCCAGTTGGAAGGGCGGCGCAGGCAAGCAAACGGCGAGTCCGGTGTTTGCCACGCTTCCCGCTACGGTTTTTGAAGGCTATCGGCAGACCGAGTCGCGCGGCTGCGAGGTGCTGGCCATCATCAGCAACGGACAGGGCGTGCAGGAGCTGAAGCCGGGCGAGCGCGGCGAGATCGTGCTCGACCACACGCCGTTTTATGCCGAGGCGGGCGGGCAAGCGGCCGACAAGGGCTGGTTCTATGCCGCTGATCACAACACACTCGTCGCGGACGTGAGTGGCGTTCACTACCCCGTGCAGGGAGTGCGCGCGCATCAGGTGACGGCGCGGCAGCCCATCATGGTGGGCGACCGGTTGGATGCCGTCGTCGACGGCGAGTTGCGGCGGGCGACCATGCGCCATCACACTGGCACGCATCTGCTGCATGCGGCGCTGCGCAACGTGCTCGGCATGCATGTGAAGCAGGCCGGATCGCTGGTCGACCAGAGTCATTTGCGCTTTGATTTTTCGCACTTTGCCGGCGTCGAGGACGAAGAGTTGCAGGACATCGAGGACCTGGCGAACCGGGAGGTGCTGCGCAACGAGCGCGTGGAAGTGATCGAGAACGTGCCCATTGACGTGGCCGTCAACGAGTACAAGGCGATGGCGCTGTTCGGCGAAAAGTATGGCGACAAGGTGCGGGTGATCCGGGTCGGCGATTTTTCGACCGAGCTGTGCGGCGGCACGCACACGTCGGCCACGGGCGAGATCGGGTTGATCAAGATTCTGAAGGAGAGCAGCGTCTCGGCCGGAGTGCGCCGGCTGGAGGCGGTGGCAGGCGAGGCCTCGCTGCGGCACTTCCGGGTGGATCATCAGTTGGAAGGAGTTGTCTCCGGGCTGGTGGGGCGCTCGGATGCGTCTCCGGCGGAGGCTCTGCGCCTGGAGATGGAGCGCAAGGAAGACGAGATCAAGCGGCTGCGCAAAGAGTTGGAACAGGCGCGCATGAAATCGGCTTCGTCTTCGGTGGCGACGATCGGCGAGCGAGTGCGCGAGATCAAGGGCGTGAAGGTGCTGGCGCATCGCGCCGACAATCTGGAGCGTCCGCAACTGCGCACCCTGATGGATAATCTGCGCAACAAGATCGGCTCCGGCGTGGTGGTGCTGGGCTCGGTGAGCGACGGCAAGGTGGCGATCATCGTGGGCGTGACCAAAGACCTGACGAGCCGGGTACAGGCGGGCAAGATCGTGGGCAAAGTGGCGCAGAAGGTGGGCGGCTCCGGCGGCGGACGCCCGGATATGGCGGAGGCCGGCGGCAAAGATCCGCAGGCACTCGATTCGGCTCTGAACGCGAGCTACGAGGTCGTCGAGGAATTGCTTCAGAGCGGCAAATAGCAGGAGCCTTAAGGACTCCGTCGCTGCCGACGAAACTACCCCACGTCAGTCCAAAAGCGGGACGGGACGTGGGGCACCATTACCTCCTGATTTATTTGTGGGGCATGAACCAACGACCCCGCCCTAGCTTCGCTAGAACGGGGCACCCCGACGATCACAAATCCACAACAACCCTAGAACGAATAGCGCAGGGCGAACTGCACCTGGCGCTCGCGGTAGAGGTTTGTGCCGGCAGCGCTGGCGGAACCGAACGGAGAATAACCGGTTACGTTGTCGGCGGCGTTGAGCACCGCCGGAACTCCAGCCAAAGGAGTCGCCGAGGAAGCACTTTGAACGACGTACATCGTCTGGTTGAGGCTGCTGACCTGCTGGCTATTGAAGAGGTTGAACGCTTCCACCAGGACTTCGATCTTCTGACTTTCCGCGAATTTGAAGCTGCGCGCCAGCCGCAAGTCAATGTTGGAAAAAGCCGGATAACGGAAATCGTTGCGCGGCAACAGGTGGCAAGACGGTAGGTTCCGCCCGAGCCATTGATTCCGCCGGCGATTCCGTAGTTCGAGCTGCAATAGCTAGCGCTGCAGGTGTAATCGTTGCCGCTGATCGACTCCGTGTAAGGCTTGCCGCTGGAGATGATCATCACCGGAGCCAGGCTCCAACCGTTCATCATCGTCTTAACAAACTTGCCGCTGTTCTGAAAATACCGCGGCTGCCAGATAAGCGCCGTCACGAAGCGGTGCCGGACGTCGTAGTTCGAGTTCCCTTTTTCCAGTGCCAGGTTGTTAGGATCGTAGACCTGTCCATAGCTGGCGGTCTGCGTCTGCGAGGGGTCGGCGGAGTTGTCGATCGAGTGCGAAAAGGTGTAGCTCATGTCAAACTGCAGGCCGGCGGTCATGCGCCGCTTCACCTGCAGAACGACCGCGTTGTAAGAGGAGTTGGCGCTGCTGGTTGCATCGATGATGGCGCCGTAGTTGCTGATCGGGCGGGTGCTGCCGGCATAGAACGGAACCGTAATGGTCTTCCCGTTGAAGGGACCGCCGTTGAAGATGTAAGAGGCGGTAGTGGTTGGCTCAGTGTTCGGAAGGTTCTTGTCGATCCACTGCATCATCTCACGCCCGAAGGTTCCCAAATAGCTGATGGAGACGACCATGTTGCGCGCGATTTCGCGCTCCAGCACCAGATCGACTTCGTGAATCTGCGGATTCTGGAGGTGCGGATCGAAGTAAGTAATCGAGGGAACAAAGGATCCACACGAGGTGGTGATTACCTGGGGGAAATTCGGGGCGCAGCTTGAGTTGTACTGGACAGTGTAGTTGCTCTGGGTGACTCCCGGGATGCCGCTGCCGACCAGGACGCTGCCAATGGCGCTATTGTTGATGCGTCCGAAATACATGCCATAGCCGCCACGAAGAGCCGTCTTGGCGTCGCCGAAGACATCCCAGGCGAATCCGATGCGGGGACCGAAATTATTCTTATCGGAGGGCATGCGCAGGGTTGGGTTTACGCCGTTCAAGGAAGCCAGCAACGCGCCTTGTGATTGCGCCAAAGTTGGGAAGTTGGCATTGGGATACTGCACGGCAGGCAACTGCTCGTACTCGTAACGCAGGCCCAGGTTTACGGTCAAGCGCGGCAATATCTTCCAATCGTCCTGGATGAATCCCGCGTAGTCCCAGGTATGGAACGTGGCGCCGATAGGTCCGAATCCCTGCGAAAAGCTGCTCCAGTTGGTGGCCGCTTTGCCTGCGAAGAGCGCCGGATTCTGCTGAATCGTGTAGTCTTCGACGAAGGCTTCGAGGGTGCTGTAACTGTACGAACCATATTCGTTATAAAGATAGTTCTGAATATCGTTGGCGCGATCGAGGTCGAAGCCAAACTTGAGCAGATGGTGCCCATGCATCCAGCTCATGACTTCGGAAAACTGGTTGCGGTTCTCGTTGGGATAAGCGTAACGAGTAAAAGTGCTTGGGGTGCCGATCCATAACTGCGAGGCGATGGAAATCGACGGCACGTAGCCGCTGGCGGAAACGAGATTGCTGTTCACCTCGGCAGCGGACGGAGAGCTGGCAGTTTCGTACTGGAAGTCACGCCCGAACTGATAGCGAAATTCGCTGGTGAGGTTATTGGTCAGCGTCGATCGCAAGCGTCCCATGAACATATCGGTCTTGACGTAGTCGCTGCCCCAACTGGCTATGCCGTCGTTGTAAACGGGAACGGTCTGAACGCCGTTGGGAGAACTCCAGCGCATGCGGTTGTAGCTGGCGGTGAAGGTATTTTTGCTATTGATGACCCAGTCCACCTTCGGGAAGAGGATGTCCTGAGAGCCGGTGCGCGGAACGACGCCGGTCTCAGCCAGCAGAAAGTTCTGGGCGGCGGTGTAATAGCCTTGGACCTGGCTCTGCATGGCAGGGGGAATGTTGTTGCAGCCGGAGCCGCCGCAAAGTCCCAGATACTTGGCGATCGTGTTCAGGTCGGACTTTGAGCCCAACTGGGTAGCGGTGCTGGTCAGCGTGGTTTGGGTGGTCGCAGGGGCAAAAAAAGTGCTGCCGGAAGGGGCGGAAACGCCTGCGAAGTTCAGACTCTGGCCATCGTAGTTGAAGAACCAGAACAGCTTGTCTTTGATGATCGCCCCACCAAGGTTGCCACCGAATTGCTGGCGGCGATCCAGGGGTTTGAAAGGCTGTGACGTGATTGCGCCGGAGTTGCCGGTGTACACGGTCGAGAACGGGTTGGTCGCACCGAGGATGCCGTTATCGCGGATGTAGTAGAACGCTTCGCCGTGAAGGTTGTCGGAGCCGCTCTTGGTGACCGTATTGACCACGCCACCGGCGGCGCGGCCGTACTCCGAGGAGAAATTCGAGTTGTTGACCTGGAACTCGCGCACCGAGCTCTGACTGATGGTGTGCGCCATGCGCGTGCGGCCGCGTTCTTCCGACCAGAATGCGTCGTTGTTGTTGCCGCCGTCGACGGTATTCATGTTCAGCAATCCGCTGATGCCGCGGAAACTGATCAGCCCGTAAGGACCGTCCGGAACCAAGCCAGGCGTTAGAATCGCGAAATTCGACCATTTGCGGCCATTAATCGGGAGGTTTTCGATGGCCGTGCCGTTAATGTTGTTGGCAAAGTCCGGCTGCACGGTGTTGACCGTCGGGGCTTCGCCATTGACCTGAACCGTCTCGACGGCGGTGCCCAGCTTCAATCCGACTTCGAGTTCGGTGACGCGGCCGATCTCAACGATCAAACCGGAGGCCCGATAGGGCGCAAACAACGGCGCCTCGATCACCACTTCGTATTGGCCTGGGGAAAGCGTGGTGATGCGGAACTTGCCGAAGCTGTCCGTCGTGCCGGTTTTTTTCTCGTGAGTGGCGAGATTCTGAACGGTAATCCTGGCGTTGGGTACCCTCGCCTTGAACTGGTCGCTGACCGCGCCGCCGATGGCGCCAGCCGTGGTCGATTGGGCAAGGGCCGCTACCGGCAGCAGGATGCAAAAAAGTATCGCCAGCGCAAAGCCGCTAAAGACAGTGTTTGCCGGGGACACCGGGGCCGCGAAGCACGTGCTGTTCGTTGCGTTCATCCAATGCTCTCCTGAGAACGTGCGTTGAAATCAAACGGCACCGGCGGAAAACATTCTTGATCCGATCTATTCCTCTCGATCAGTTTCGAGGGCAGCTTTTGCCGGGATTCCGCGTGCTCGGCTCTTCACTGGATATACCTTTTACGAAGCTGGTCTCTCTCAGTCTGTCGGCGCGAAAAACCCACACTGCCGCGCACTTTGGGGAAACAGTAAAATTTTTCAGAGTTGCACCTGGATTAAACCACGCAAGAACTCCCCTTAAGAAACAAATTCGTGAAGAATCTTTATCACTTTGTGCCAAAGGCATATTGGGGAGGCATTTTCTTTACAGTAAGTGAGGTGAACACCCGATGCGAATCGAGTTAAGGATGGAGGATAAACCTGAATCGACCACTGCGAGGGGACGACAGCAGGCGCAGCCCACAGCGCGAAGCGGAAGGCCTTCAAGATGGTCATGCTGTGAACGGCGGTCCGTCACCCCAACACGCGCAACTACGGCGCGTGCCGGGGACCCCGGCACGGCCGATATTATGAGCAAGCGGCAAGATAAAGATTAATGAGGTGCGGTGATACCGCTGATCACAAATACTTATAGCCCCAGGTGCTCTGCGTTGAATCTAATGGTTGAAGCCGCACGAGAACCAGGCTTGGCAAAAACGGCTGTACAAATCCGGCTTGCACATTCCGCAGGTTTCAGCGCGTTTCAGCAGTCGGCTGGGGCTTCGTTTAGAATCGGTATAGATATGCACGTACGCTCAACGAGTCAGGGCGCGTCTACGAATGAACAATAATTCCGTGAGTCAGGTGCAAGCCGCCGAGATCCTGCGGCAGGCGATTTCGCGGCATGTGCGGCGGACGCTTGTCAGGCGAGAGGACGAATTGACGACCAGCGAGTTCGTCACGCCGGTTTCGCTGGCGGTGCGCGACCAACTGGTTGACCGCATGCTGCAGACCGAATCTCGCTATCGCGCTGCCGGCGCCAAGCGGCTCTACTATCTGTCGATGGAATTCCTCATGGGCAGACTGCTGGGCGACACGCTGTGCAATCTGCGTCTGATGGATATAACCCGGCAGGCTCTGATCCCGATGGGGGAGGACCTGGACAAGGTGCTGGAGAGCGAGACCGACGCCGGACTGGGCAACGGCGGACTGGGAAGGTTGGCCGCCTGTTTTCTGGAGTCGATGGCAACGATGGGCATGCCGGGCTATGGCTACGGCATCGATTACGAGTACGGTCTGTTCAAGCAGGAGATCGTGAACGGATTTCAGCGGGAGAAGCCCGACCGCTGGAAAGCTAACGGAACACCGTTCGAGATTCCGCGTCCCGAGCAGGCGATTGTGATTCCGCTCTATGGGCGGGTGGAGAATCTGCGCAATGCGGAAGAGGACTACCGGCAGAACTGGACCGACTACAAAATCGTGCTCGGAGTTCCGAACGACATGCCGGTGGTCGGTTACAACGGCGAGACGGTAAACTTTCTGCGGCTGTTCAGCGCGCGCGCGTCGGAAGATTTCGATATCGAGATTTTCAATCGCGGCGACTACATCCGGGCGGTGGAACAGAAGATCGGCATGGAGAATATAACGCGTCTTCTGTATCCGTCCGATTCGGTGGTGGCGGGCCGCGAGCTGCGGCTCGTGCAGGAGTATTTTCTGGTCGCTTGCGCGGTGCGCGACATCGTGCGGCGCTACCTGAATGAGTATGAAAACCTAGATCAGTTGGGGGAAAAAGTTGCGATCCAGATGAACGATACCCACCCGGCGCTGGCGGTGGCCGAGCTGATGCGGGTGTTCATCGACGATCACGGAATGGAGTGGGAGCCGGCTTGGAAGCTGACGCGGAAAATCCTGGCTTACACCAACCATACGCTGCTGCCGGAGGCGCTGGAGAAATGGAGCTTGTCGCTGCTGGAGCGCGTGCTGCCGCGGCACACGCAGATCATCTTCGGCATCAATCACCGCTTTCTGCGCGGACTCTCGGCCCTTAGCTGGATCGATGGCGACAAAGTGCGGAAGATGTCGATCATTGAAGAGGGCTTCGAAAAGCAGGTTCGCATGGCGCACTTGGCGATTGTGGGCTCGCACGCGGTGAATGGCGTCTCGGCCTTGCACAGCGAACTGCTTCGCTCGACCCTGGTCCCGGAATTCGCGCAGCTATGGCCGGAAAAGTTCAGCAACAAAACGAACGGCGTGGCGCCGCGGCGCTGGCTTCTGCGGGCAAATCCACAGCTCTCGCACCTGCTGTGTGAAACCATCGGCGAGGAGTGGATCACCGACCTGGAAGAGCTTCGAAAACTGGAGCAATATGCGGACTCGGCCGAATTCCAGCAGCGCTTCGCCGACGTGAAGTACAGCAACAAGGTGCGGCTCGGCAAGGTCATCGAGGAACAGACGGGGGTGATGGTCGATCCGGCCTCGATGTTCGATGTGCAGATCAAGCGCATCCACGAATACAAGCGCCAACTGCTGAACGTGCTGCGCATCATCGGCGACTACCTGCACGTCGTGGAAGACGGCCAGGAACTCGCGGTGCCGCGCACGGTGATCTTCGCCGGAAAAGCCGCGCCCGGCTACTGGGCGGCCAAGCAGATCATCAAGCTCATCCACAACGTCGCCGATGTGGTGAACCGCGACCCGCGCGTGAAAGACCGGCTGAAGGTCGCGTTTATACCCGATTACCGGGTTTCGCTGGCGGAGGTGATCATTCCGGCGGCCGATCTCAGCGAGCAGATCTCGACGGCCGGGATGGAGGCCTCCGGCACCGGCAATATGAAGCTGATGATGAACGGAGCGCTCACGGTGGCGACCTACGACGGGGCGAACGTCGAGATGATGGAAGAGGTGGGACAGGAGAATATTTACATTTTCGGGCTGCGTGCGGAAGAGATTCAGATGATGCGGCAGCGCGGGCTTTATAGTCCGCGCGCGATTTACGAGAGCGAACCTGAGGTGAAGCGGATTTTGGACTGTTTCACCCATGACCGCTTCTCGCCCCAGGAGCCCGGGTTATTCCGCTGGATCTTCGACGAACTGATCAATCGCGGAGACCGTTTCTTCCACGTGGCCGACCTGCCGGCCTACATGGCGATCAATGAGCGCATCGATCAGGAATTTCTGAATCGTCCGCTGTGGAACCGCAAAGCGATCCTGAACACGGCGCGCTCGCCGAAGTTCAGCAGCGATCGCACCATCCAGGAATATGCCAGCGAGATCTGGAACTTGAAGAGTTTTCCGCCCGATTGGGTGTCTTTTCCGTTGCCGCAACTGTATGGCGAGGGGGAATGCAGCGAGAGTGTCATCCCCGATGCCAGAGCGGTTTCCGAGTAGGCGCATCCCGTGGACCGGCAAAGCGGCGCGTAGCGCGGAACACCCGCCCAACAACCCCACATTAGCCAACTGCGGGCAAATGTGGGCCACCCACCAAAATCAAATACATAGATTCTTCGCTCTCTGCGCTCGCTCAGAATGACACTTCAAGAGTTATTACGCGAGTGGCCCATGAGCACTCACGACTTGGTTTGCAGGCCGTTGCGAGTCCAGAAGAACCAGGCGATAGTGGCACTGATAAGCTGGACCAGGACAACCAGCGCCACACAACCATTCCACCCGCCAACTTCCCACAGCCAGGCCGGAACTGAGCTGCCGGTGCCGCCGCCCACATAATAAAACGAAGCGTACAGGCCGGCAGCCAAGGCGTGGCTGTGCTCCACCACTCTGCCGATGTGGCTGTTTGCGCTGGCCTGGGTGATGAAGCAGGCCGAACTGAATACGGCGAGCCCGGCAACGACGATCCACAGCGAGTTGGCGAGAGTGAGCAGCACACCGATGATGCCCACTGCGGTGGCTCCCACGAGAGCGTTGCGATATCCCAACCTGTCGATCCAGCGGCCGGCAACAGGCGTAATCACTCCACCCACGAGGTAGACCAGGAATACGTAGCCGAGCGCCGCCGTGCCCATATAAAACGGCGGTGCGGCGAGGTGAAAGTTTACATAGGTGAAGGTCGCCAGCATGGAAAAGAAAATGCACGATCCCACCAGACAGGTCGCCAGCAGCGGACGATTGCGCAAGTGGCCGAGCAGCAGACGCAGCGACGAGACGGACTGCGCGGCGGGCACGAACCGGCGTTCCTGGGGAAGCGACTTAGCCAGCGCCACGGCCCAGACCAGGTTGATGCAGCCCAGCACGATGAAGGTCCACCGCCAGTGGTAATGTCCGGCGATCATGCCGGCCAGGGTTCGGCCCATGCATCCACCGATGATTCCGCCGGTTCCAAAAACAGCCATGGCGTGCCCGACGCGGCTCGAATCCCATTCTTCATTGATGTAGGCGACAGTGACTGAAAACACTCCGGGGGTAAAGATGCCTTGCAGAAAGCGCCAAGCGACGATCTGGCCAAGAGTCCAAGACGTTCCGGTGAGAATGGTCGAGAACGAGAGCAGGAAGGCCGCAAAGATCATGGTTCGCTTGCGGCCCCACTGATCGGAAAGCCGGCCAAGAAGGGGGGCCGCAAACGCGATGGCAACCGGCGGAGCCGTGACCGTGAGGCTCACGGCAAACTTGCTGGCATGAAACACATGCGCCAGCATCGGGAGCAGAGGCTGCGTGGCGAACAGATTCATGTACGCGCAGGCACCGGCAATCGCCAGCGGAATCATGCTGCGCGGGGAAGCGGCGGCTGCCACCAATTCGATGGCGGGAGATTCTGCGAATTGCGGAACGCAATGATCGTCCATAACAGCTTGCGAAATACTACCAACACTGCGGCGAAGAGTGCGAACGCACCTGCGTGCCCGCCGGCAACCGGCGAAACTCACCGCGCCCGAAGCATGTGCGTGAAGGGAACTCTGTTTGGGTTTCACGATACTCCAGCATGGCTCCGGACGCCAAGAGGTTTCGGCCTCGGCCCTGCGCCTCGGCTCGCGCCTCAACCCGGATACTGGCGGCGCGTTCCGGGGCTGGCAGAGTGGCCGATATTGTGAAATTTGCCCCCTCGCGGCTTCTGGCGGGCTTGCGGCGGCATCTCATTTAATCAGACGCTGTTGAGGAGCCGTCCGCCGGTGCGCCGCCAATTCGAGAAATCCATACAAGCGCTTGCCGGTTCGCCTACGCGAATTGCGTTCGTGGTGGTTCTGTTTGGCCTCTCTGCCGGGCTGCTTGACTTCGTAATTCACACGACTGTCATGCAAGCTGACGTCTCGCTGCCTATGCAAGCGATTACCGATGCCGCGGTTGTGGGTTTCGCGGCGGCATTCGCTCCTCTTTTAATCCTGCTCGCCGCCCGCGAACGGCACCGGAAACTGCTGGATGATCTCAGGAAGATTGCGCAGTTGAATCATCATGTCCGCAACGCTCTGCAAACGATTATGTATAGCGAGTACCTGCCTGACTCAGAAGAGAACAGAAAGGTCGTTCTGGAGGGCGTGGATCGGGTTGGCCGAATCCTGCAAGAGCTCTTCCCCGCCGTCGGCGAGCGCGTCGAAGACAAAAGGTGGAAGGTCGTTCAGATGAATCGCGTGCGGGCTTTCGTCCCTGATCGCAGACATCGGAGTTAGGCCAATTTCAGGATTTTGATAAAATTTTTCGGCGGCACCTCAGCCTCGCGTTGTGCCGAAATGCCGAGGTCCTTCGCTTCGCTCAGGATTTCGGCAGGCGGCTCAGACGCCGCCTCAACGCCTCAACTTCGCCTAACATGACCCTAAAGACACTGGCCCCTGGATACACCTACTCTGAAACTGTTGTAAGGCCATACGCCTCTTCCACGGCGAACCTACTTTGACAACAGCGGTGTGCGACGAAGGCGTAAGCTTCTCAGGCTTATCGCCTAAGGATTCTCTCGACATTTCCCTCATCTTCTTCCGGATCTTTCCCTAGATAAAAGCGGCTGATTCCTACCGCGGCAAACTCTGCCGGCCTCTTCGAAATACGCTCTCTGCCTATGCGTGCAGGTACCTCTAGCGTCATCGGTGGTACCACCAACGTAACTTCCCGGCGCTCCAGAGTTGTTGCTATGCTGCGAGCTGCCACCTCTGTTTACTGCTGATTTAAAGCGAGCAAACCGACGGTGGCAGTTGCATGCAATCGAGGTATTCGATATGAAGCTAAAGATCAGTGTCGCTTTGCTGGCTTTTGTCACCGCGGTAATCCCGTTATCGCTATCCGCGGAGAGTGACCTGGCACGGGCCGTTGCCAGTCGCGATGCCGCGCGGACCTACGCCAATCTGCCGTTGCGCTTCGAGCCGGCAGCCGAGCAGGGACACTTCTTAGCTCGCAGCGGCGGATATGCGGTGCTGGTTGGGGCTGGTGAGTCTGCCATTGCGATCACCGACGCCACATCCGGCTCGACGCGGACCCTCCGCTTCTCCTTCGATCGCTCGAATGCCGCGGCGCAGATAGAGGCTATCGAGCCACTGCCGGGAATTACCAACTACTACATTGGTCAGGACCCGGGCAAATGGCGGCTGGGCGTGCGGAATTTCGCCAAACTGCGCACGAAAGACGTATACCCCGGCGTGGACGTGATCTATTACGGTGACAACCGCCGCCTGGAATTCGATTTCGTGGTCGCGCCCATGGCGGACCCCCGTGCAATCGCGCTGACACTCTCCGGGATGGACAAGCTCTACATCAACGCGGACGGAGAGCTTGTGGCCGAAGTCAACGGTCGTGCGGTACGCTTTGCCAAGCCGTATGCCTATCAGAAAGTGTCAGGCAGCGCCAAAGCGGTCAGCGTGGAATACGCCTTGGCCGGTCCGGGCAGGGCTCAGCTACAAATCGGCGATTATGACAAGAACCTGGAACTGGTGATCGATCCGATTCTGTCTTACTCCACCTATCTGGGCGGCTCTCAGGGTGACACCGCGAATGGGATTGCGGTGGACGCAGCCGGCAACGCTTACATCACCGGGCAGACATGTTCGATTGGTAAAGATGCAAACCCCATAGTATTCCCGGCTCCGACTCCTAACCCCAGCGGCACCACCGTCGAGGGAGTTTCGTCGGCTTGTAACGCTTACGTCACCAAGTTAGACCCCACCGGAGCTACGGTTCTCTTTACTACTTTCATCTCAGGCACGGCTCCGGCACCCAGCAATGCCTCTGCGTCCGGCAATGGAATCGCGCTGGATAATCTGTCACTCAACCCTAACCCTGTGCCCATCCACGTTCCCGCGCGTCCGAACGTGTATGTGGTTGGCACCACGGGCTTCAGTGATATGCCGATCGTTGGGTATACTGCGAGCGTTCCTGCTAGTGTTTCGCCCACTTGGCCCGGCGGCGATAGCGATCCCTTTATCGCGATCCTGGACTCGTCGACCGGCACCTTGATCCGCACTACCTATCTTGGTGGAAATGGTATTGACGCTGGTTACGCTATCACGGTAGATCCGCAACAGAACGTAATCGTGGCCGGTAAGACGAGTTCGTTCAACTTTCCCGCGTACAACGGATTCGAGCCGATAACGGAAGCATACGTGGCGTTCGTGACTAAGCTTGACTTTGGGCTTCACATTGCGCCTCCGATCCTTAACGGAGCTTCGCCTATGTCGCCCAGGGCGGCGTCCCTCACTGACCATTGCGGCTCCACTTGTCCGGCCACACCTGACCCCACTGCCACTTATTACTTCTTCTCCGCGGTATATGGAGGACAGTTAGTGGCGCCTCCGCCGACATGGAGTTACCAGAGCGGCGTCACGATCGCGTACGGTACGATCACCGAGGTTACGCCAACCTGCCCGACAACCACTCCTCCAACAACCTATGCCACTATGAGGATTGTCGCGCTGAACGGAGGGACAACGGGAGGCATCAACTGGGTCGCCAACAACCTATGTGCAAACGGTGTCCTAGGCGAAGTCATCCCCGATAACGGTGGATTTAATTGGTTAGTTCTTGCCCTCGCGCCTTGGATAGGGCCGATCTCCGCCAGCACGGAAGCTTATGGCGTGGTTCTGGACCCGCAGGGCGACGTATTCGCGGTTGGCGGCTCGAGCACCACTCAGCTACATCCTTCGCTTCCCGGACCGGCGTACAGCCCAGGGGGCTTCGACTGGCTACCGCAGGCGGATACATATTGGGACGGCACAGGATCGTGGATTATAAAACTCCACGGGCATGACACATCTACAGGCTCCAAGAACGCTGGCTGGCCCGTCTATGTGACCGCCCTGGAAACAAACATGACAGACAAAACCGGGAAGGTGGATGCGGCCAGGGCGGTTACGGTTGACAGCCAGGGCGCCGCCTACGTGGTTGGTACTACGACGGGAACCATGCTATCCGCCACAGGCTTAAATGAGTCATCGCTCGGGGCCTCACCTACAACCGATGCGTACATTCTGAAGATGCAGAGCCCCGCCGAGGTTGAGTACGCCACTTATCTGGGCGGCACGGGGAATGATCAGGGGCTTGCCGTAGCGGTTGACGCGGGGGGCTGGGCTTACATCGCCGGAAGCACTCAGTCGGCGAACATTCCGGTCATCAATGCGATCATCGATGGGAGCGGTAACTCGCTGAATCAGCTCAAGGGCACGCAACAGGAAGCTTACCTCGCCAAAGTTACTCCTGACGGGACGGCGTTGATTATGTCTGCCTACCTGGGGGGCTCCGGCGGTGACCAAGCAAACGCAATGGCTCTCAGCCCGACCGGAAACGGGGATATATACCTGGCGGGCAACACCAACTCGTATGATTTCCCGTTAGTGCCCGTTGCCGTTCCCGGCAATACTGTGCTTGGAAGAAGCGCTAATGCTGGAAATGGTGATGCTTTCGTAACCAAAGTCCTGGGGGCAAGCTTCCCGATGGTTACGATCTCGCCGATAAGCCAAAGCCTTACCTTCGCGAACCAGGCGGTGGGTTTTTCGTCTGCTGCGACGCAGACTGTAACCCTGACGAGCACCGGACAGGTTCCGCTAACCATCAACAGCATCACGAGCACGGGTGACTTCACGCAGGTGAACACTTGCGGCACGGGACTACCCGCGGCTACTAGCAGTCAGAATACTTGCACGATCACCGTGACCTTTACGCCGTCGGCTGTGGGTACGCGCTCAGGCACGTTGACAATTTCCGACGACGCGACGAACAGCCCGCAAACTGTGGGGCTGCAAGGTAACGGAGTGCTGGTGCAGGACTCGGTTTCGCCATTGAGTCTTTCGTTTGCCAGCACAACATTGGGAACAACCAGCGCGGCGCAGACAGTTACAGTGACCAACACTGACACGGCGCAGACGCTGATCATCAGCAGCGTCCCTGTAATTACCGGCGATTACAGCCTGAGTTCGAATACCTGCAATTCTCTGCTGGCGCCAGGACAATCGTGCACGGTCGGGGTGACCTTCACTCCGGTCGCCCCAGGATCACGCATAGGGACGCTGATCATCAATGGCAACGGCAATACCTTCCCGGCAACAGTTTCCTTGACAGGCGTTGGTAATGGCTCGGGAAGCGTAAGCGGTTCCGGCGGTACTCCGTCCGCCCTCACTTTGACTGCATCGCCGACGGCCCTAACGGTCGCTAAAGGAGCGCAAGAGACCGTCACTATCACCTTGACCGCTCCCACCGGGTTCAGCCAGACCGTAACCCTCGCTTGTACGGCGACGGGAGGGGCGACGTGCACGGTTACGCAGCCGAGCCCCAACCCGGTCACCGGGGCAGCGCCTTCTACGGCCACCGTGACTGTCAGTGTTCCCTCCGGGAATACGATAACCATCAGTAACTTGATAAGACCAGGACGCCTGTTGGCGACCCTGCTCCCATTCGGCGGAATCGGTTTGATTTTCGCCGGACGACGCAGACGCTGGCTGCTAATGCTGGGGTTGGTCGTGTGCCTGGCTCTGGGAATGGTGAACTGCGGCGGCGGCGGCGGCGGTGGCGGCGGCAGTTCGAGCAGCAGCCAGACGCCACAACTAAAGGTCACGGCAACGACACCATCCGGATCGTCGCAGGTTGTCGTCGCTCTGACAATGCAGTAACGGGGCCGCGAGGCATAAAATCAGCGAGGTTGGTAATTGCCAACCTCGCTTTTTTGTGCCCGCAATTCCAGCCGCCGCTTGCTAGGGCTTCGCTTGATCGGGGTTGGCGGCGAACTCGCGCACCCGAGCTTCAATCTGATCTCGCACTTTCCGGAAAACCCGCAAACAATCTTGCTCGGACCCGGTTGCCAACGCGGGGTCCTGAAACGGCCAGTGCATGCGCAGCGCCGGCCCAGGAAAAATTGGACACGACTCTTTCGCGTTGTCGCAGACGGTAATGACGTAAGGAAAGTGAGTTCCCAAGTACTCGGCGGCATTCTTAGAACGCTGTCGCGAAATGTCGATGCCGGCCTCGCGCATAACCTCGACGGCCATCGGGTTCAGCGTCGAAGCTTTCGTTCCCGCGCTGTGCGCCTCGAAGCGGTCGCCGCCAAAGGCGCGAAGAAAGCCTTCCGCCATCTGGCTCCGGCAGGAATTTCCCGTACACAGAAACAATACCTTTGCTTTCATGCACTCACCTCAACCTATTGCACCCGGCACACCGGTTCGCCTCGCTGCGCTTGCGCGGCCGGGAAATATCGCTGGAAGCGCAGGGCCACGTTCACCAGCGCGATCATGACTGGCACCTCGACCAAGGGCCCGATGACAGCCGCGAACGCCGCCCCGGAATTGATCCCGAACACCGAAACCGCAACCGCGATGGCCAACTCGAAATTGTTTGAGGCAGCGGTGAATGACAGTGTCGCGGTCTTGGAGTAGTCGGCACCAAGTTTCTTCCCCATGTAAAACGACACCAGAAACATGGCGACGAAGTAAATCAACAGCGGAATGGCGATGCGGACGACATCGAGAGGCAGACGCACGATATATTCGCCCTTCAGCGAAAACATCACCACAATTGTGAACAATAAGGCAATCAGCGTCAGCGGACTGACCCGCGGAACAAAGCTGTGGTCATACCATGCACGCCCTTTCGCCCGAACCAGCACCGTCCGGGTCACAAAGCCGGCGAGGAATGGAATGCCCAAATAAATGAAGACACTCTTTGCGATATCGGCGATCGAGACATTGACGACCACGCCACGCAGCCCTATGCGGGCTGGAAGCACCGTGATGAACACCCAGGCATAGAACGAGTAAAAGAACACCTGGAAGAGAGAGTTGAAGGCGACCAGGCCGGCAGCGTATTCCGTATCGCCCTTTGCCAGTTCGTTCCAGACAATGACCATCGCAATGCAGCGGGCGAGACCGATCATGATGAGTCCGGCCATGTATTCCGGGTAACCGTGCAGAAACACGACGGCCAGAACGAACATCAAAATCGGCCCAATGACCCAATTCTGCAAAAGCGACAGCCCAAGGACGCGTTTGTTGCGGAAAACCTCATGCAGTTCCTCGTAGCGTACCTTGGTGAACGGCGGGTACATCATCAGGATGAGGCCGGCCGCAATCGGGATCGATATCGTCCCCACACTGAAGCGGTTCAGAAACGGCACAATGCCTGGCGCAAGCCATCCTGAAACCACTCCGAGGATCATTGCCGCGAAGATCCATGCAGTCAGGTAGCGATCGATAAACCCCAACCCGCGAGCCTTTGGTTCACCCATTCGGATTCCCTCACTTCCCGCCGTGCAACTTGATCGAGGCCAATGACCGCGAAGCCTCGCGCACCAGGTCGTCGGGATTCTTGAGAGAATCGACCGAAATGGTCGAGCCGCAGCAGGAACTCTTGCCGCTCGCTGCGCCCTTCGGTGCGCAGCAGGAACTCTTGCCGCTCTCTGAGCTCTCCGGCGCGAGAATCGCCATCAGGTCCGCGCCGACTGCGATACGCGGAATTGACAGATCGCGCAGACCGGCGTCGAGCGCGGTGGCGAGATAGTCGGTGAGCAGACTCGCTCCGGCAATGCAGCCGACATAAGCGCTGATGCTGCGCGCAAGCTCTTCCGGCAGCGGCCGCAGCAGCACAATGTCGCTCACCGCAAACCGCCCTCGAGGTTTCAGAACGCGAGCGATTTCACGAAAAACCGCCGGCTTGTCAGGCGAAAGATTGATGACGCAATTGCTGATGACGTAATCGACTGAGGCACTCTCGACCGGCAGGCTTTCGATAAATCCCTTGCGGAACTCGACATTGGCTGCGCCGCGTTTTTCGGCGTTCTGCCGGGCCAGTGCAAGCATGTCGTCGGTCATGTCCACGCCGATGACCCGCCCCGTTGGGCCGACGCGGTTCAAGGCAAGGAAGGCGTCGAAACCCGCACCGGAACCCAGATCGAGCACGGTCATGCCGGGGGCGATTTCAGTGAGGGCCAGAGGATTGCCGCATCCGAGCCCGAGATTGGCGTCGCCGGCAAGCGCAAGTTCTTCATCGGAATATCCGATCGAACGGGCGACATGATCGAGCGGAGCGCTGCACGAGGAGGCTTCCCCGCGGGCGACTGCCGCATAGTGTTCTTCGACGGCGGTAGTGATGGATTCGTTCTTCATTCGTTTTCCTCGATTCTTGCGAGCTTTGCGACCGGGGCATTCAACGCGCAGCACCCGGCGGATTCGATTGCGTTATTCAGAATGGCGAGCGCCTCGAGAACTTCAGTTCGTTTTTTTTCGGGAATGGCCGCGATGATTTGATTGGTGCGCTGGCGCATCAAGCCATCGAGTTGTTGGCGGGTGCGGCGGCCCTCGATGGTGATCCGGACCATTGCGGCGCGGCCATCGGACTGCGCTCCGCGGATACGCTCAACCAGGCCGCGATCCTCCAGCCTCTCCAGCACCCGAGTCATGGCGCTGGGAGTAATGCCGGAGCTGGCGGCGAGATCGGATATGCGGGCGCCTTCCTGTGCCACCAGGGTACGCAGAATGGCGCACTGGCGCTGGCTCAGCCCGTCGCAGCAGACCTCGTCGGGGCCGACCCGGCCGAGGATGCGGGCCAGGCGCTCGAGTTCGTCCCACCAATGCTGAACGGCAACGGACATTCTATTCATGGATGAAATGCTATCCGATATAGTTGCATGTGTCAAGCAACTTGTTAAGATATCATGGAACCGAAGAGGGGGAGACGTCTGGATGTTGCGATGCAGAAAGAAACTGCCCCACGTTAGCCCATCACCCCAGCGAACGGGGCTCGCCTGGGCCCTCCCGCCGCGCGAACAAGATTGTTCCGTTGCGCTCGCTGGTGGCCGCACGTCCCTCGGCAACCAGATGATGCAGGTGGGCGATCACTTCGCCAATCGCAAAGCCGATTTCGTGGCCGTTGAGGCCGTCTCCAAATAGCTCTGGGAGCAAGGTCGCGGCCGTCACAGGACTACCCTGCAGCCAAGCCTCAATCTTTGCCAGCCTTTCCTGGTGATGAGCTTCTATCTCGCGGATGCGGGCGTGCAGCCCCATGAAGGGCCGGTTATGCGATGGCAACACCATCACGTCTCCGCAGCTCTGCGCCAGGCGCCGGTTGCTGGCCAGGAACAGGCCCAGCGGCTGCGAGTCAGGGCGGTCGCCAAAGACGCTGACGTTGGGCGTAATTTTGGGCAGCACCTGGTCTCCGGAGATGAGCAGATTGCGCTCGGGCGAGTGCAGCAGCGCCTGCGCCTGCGCGTGTCCCTGGGCGACAATCACCTGCCAGTCGGCACCGCCGATGGGCAGCGAAGCCCCATCCTCGATTGGGCTCCACTCCTCCGGCAACGGGCGAAAATGATGACGATAACGGCCCCAATGCTCATTGATGTTGGCCGCCGCCGCTTCCGACAAACCGTGTCGGCGCCAAAATCCGATGCGGTGGGCCGATTCCTCCTCCCACTGGCTACCCATCAGCTTTAAGGCTCTTTCGCGTTCGCCGCGGGTGATGGTGGGAACAATTCCCCAGCGCTCGCATATCCAGCGGCAATTGCCAACGTGGTCGGGGTGGTGGTGAGTCACAAACAAGCGCGTGATGGGCAGCCCGTCAAGCGTGCCGGCCCACGCGGCTTCGATCTGTTCCCGCACCTCGGGCAACGGGTAACCGCAATCGATCATGGTCCAGCCATCGCCCTCGCGCAGCAGCCAGAGATTGATGGCCCGGAGCCGAAACGGCAGCGACGTCACCAGCCAATGCACCCCCGGCGCGATCTCCACGGTTTTCCCCGGTTCCGGGGGAACCGGAATTGGGAAGCGTAGAGCTTCAGTCGCCGGACTCGAACACCGCAGCTCAGTCATTCCTTCTCCAGCTCTTTCCGTTCCTCGCGCAAGCGCTTGTAGCGGCTCGTGAGATACAGAATGTAGAGCGAGTGGATCGTCCACGTAGCAATGTACGCCAGGTATAAGAATTTCATCGCGGCTTATTCCCCACCTTCGGCGCGGAGTCGTACTCCGGCGCAAATCCGCGGCTGTCGGGCTTGGCTGGCATCTCCGCCTCCGGGCCAAGAGCGCGGTTGGCGTGCGCTTCTTCGACGGCGTTCTCCGACAAGGCGAGCCTGTATCGCTGCCAGATCAGCAACAGAGCAAACGACAGAAAGCCCGCCAGATTCCAGAGCACGGCGGTCCACATGCGCGGGTCGAGCCCAGAACCTTCGCCGCCGGCGATCACCGGCTGCGGATGCTGCGTGCGGAAATAGCGGATCGACAGATACACGATCGGAACATCGACAAACCCGAAGATGGCCAGCGCCGCCGCCAGCACCTGCGTCTGCGCGCCCGTGGCGAAGCGCCGCAACACCAGGTAGCTGACGTAGATCAGCCAGAGCACGAGCGTGCTGGTGAGCCGCGCATCCCAGGTCCACCAGATGCCCCATACCGGACGCGCCCACAGCGGGCCCGTCACCAGCACCACGGTGCAAAAGACGACTCCCACCTCGGCGCTTGCCAGCGCCAGCGCGTCAGACTGCTGGGTGCGCCGGACGAGATACCAGATGGAGGCCAGGAAATTGGTAAAGAACAGGAGAAATGCCACCCAGGCGTGCGGCAGATGATAGTAGAAAATCCGCTGCACGTCTCCCATGGTGGATTCCGTGGGAGCCACCACCATTCCCTGATAAAGGGCATAGCAGAGCAACCCGAGCGTAACGAGAGCAAAGAACGTAAATGAGCGTTTCATCCGGCGTTAATCACCTTCGGAACCATCATTCGGCCAACCGTTATTCGGCATTGATCACCGTGTCGAACAGCGCCAGGCACACCGTGGTAAACACCACATCGTAGACGGCCAGCAACTGCATCCAGAAGCGCGGCGAGGCTTCGCCGGTGAGCACGGAAGTCGTGGCGTCGACCATCGCCAGCAGCGCTGGAATCGAGATCGGGAACAGGATCAGGGGCAGCATGATCTCGCGGCTGCGAGTACGGATCGAAATGGCGGCGAAGAACGTTCCGTTGACCACCAGCGCCCATGTTCCCAGCACGGCGATCACGAGCAACTGATATGCCGGCCCCACTGATCGCAGATTGTAAAAGACTATGAACAGCGGAGTCATCAGCGCCTCAAGCACGCTGACCAGAATAAAGTTCCCGACCGCCTTGGCCAAAAACAGCGAAACCGCGGGCGCCGGTGAAACGCGATAGGCGTCCAGCACCTGGTTGCGCAACTCCCGCGCCCACGTCTGGTTGAGCGCAACCACGGCGGCAAACAGGAACGCCACCCAGACCAATCCGCCGGCGATGCGGCGCGACTCCTCTGCCGTAGGATCGAAGCTGAAGCTGAAGATGACCACCACCAGCAGCGCGAAAAACAGCATGGAATTGACTGCGTCTTTGGCGCGCCATTCCAGGCGGAGATCTTTCGCCAAGGTGCGGCGTGCCACGGCCATCACCGTCATCGCTCGCCGCCTTCCACGGGACTCGGGCAAGCACCATCATCGCCCTTATCCTTATTGTCATTGTCCATGTGATCCGGGTGATCCGCATGCTGGCTGAAGGGAAATTTCATGTATTCCGGCAAGCCGCGCTCGCGAGCGGCAAGCAGTCCGGCGGAAAGCAGCAACGACTCGTCGGCGACAGCCTCCAGCACGGCGGGCTGATGGGTAACCACGAATATCGTTTTGCCGTCGTTGCGCATATTTCCGAGCAGCCGCGCCATCTCCCTGGCCGACTGCACGTCGACGTTCGAGAATGGCTCGTCGAGCAGCAGCAGCTCCGGATCGTGCACGATGGCGCGAGCCAGCGAAATCCGCTGCCGCATGCCCTGCGAGTACTGTCCCACGCCCCGCTTCAACTCCGGATCAAGCCCCACCAGACGAATCGCCGCCTGGCAGCGCGCGTCATCGACAATGCCGTAGAGACCGGCGAAATATCGCAGGTTTTCCATCGCATTCAGTTCATCGTAAAGCAGAGGCGCATGCCCCATGTAGCCCACGCGCGCAGCTACTTCGCGCAGGTCGGTGGCGCCCAACATGGTAACGGAACCGCGAGTCAGCTTCAGCAAACCGGCCATGATACGCAAGAGCGTGGACTTGCCGGCGCCATTCTCGCCAAGGATCAGGTAAAGCCTGCCCGGTGCGGGGTCCCCGGCACGCGCCGCTGTGGCACGTGTTGGGGCAGGAAATTCAGCCGTAACCCCGCGCAGGGCCGCAAACCGGCCGAAGTGGCGAACAACGCCTTGCAGCGACACAACCGGTCGGGTATTGGCCATCGTCTGCTGGGACGTATCGACAGAGCTGCCCGGCCCTGCGTCCGTGGGCGCGCAACCGCCGGCAGCGGGCATCGAGGCTGAAGATTTCACTGCGAAAGATTAGCAGAACCGGCTTGTGCTTTTTCGGTCATCCCTGCCTTGGCGCCGTCCCCCTGCTTGGGAGCATATTTCGAGGCGCACTTGGCCTGGAGCTTGTTGGCATGAAATACGCCGTCGCGCCCATACGTGCCCTCGGCCAGCGCCTGGGAATCGTCCTTGAACGTGTCGGGAGGCGCCTCCGTGCCGTTATAAACCACAGGCAGCAAACGTCCCTCTTCCCGCAAAGCAAACTGAACGCGCGTGCCCTGGCGCTTGATCGAACCGGCTTCCACGTTGCCGGCGACACGCAAGCGCTTGCTGTAAGCGCTGTCGCCCATCGTATTCAGTTCCTTCAGCGTTACGTAGTAGCTCTTGCTCTCCTGTACGCCGGTATAAGCCAGGTATCCGAGCCCCAGCACGATAATTGCGATGACGATTCCGAATTGAGCGTATTTGCGCCGTCGAGAGTACATACAAGAGAAGGGATGCTGAAGCCCACTGCCAGGGATGCGGAAAAATATTGCCCCCTGCCACTCACCCCGTTCCGATCAGACTATGCTCCCTGGAGTATCTGGTCAAGTTTTGAAGCGAAAGCTGGCCGTCTGGGTTAAACTTGAGATCGCTTTCGCAAGCCCGGATGGAGCTTGATCTTGGGAGCTACGTTGTTGAATTGTCTGGGCTGGCGCGGGTTTGCCACGGTCGCGACGGCGTATAAACCAAAGCTGCCGGGGCGTATAATGAAGTTTCCAGCCAAGGGAGAGGTTTGTACTTATGACTACTAACGGTGGCGACAACGGGAACCGAGACGGAAAGGGTGTCCCCGGCACTGGAATCCCAAAGTTGAGGGCGGAATGGATCGCCAGGCGCCGCACGGAGGCTGTCCGCAGCGGCGACGACAACGTGTCGCAGATGCATTTTGCGCGCAAGGGGCTGGTGACGGAAGAGATGCTGTATGTGGCCGAGCGCGAGAAGCTGTCGCCGGAGGCGGTGCGCTCGGAAGTTGCCTCGGGCAGTTTAATCATCCCGGCCAACATCAATCACCCTGAAGTCGAGCCCATGGCCATCGGCGTCGCCGCGCTGTGCAAGATCAACGCCAACATCGGGAATTCGGCGGTCAGCTCCAACGTCGAAGAGGAGCTGAAGAAACTGCATACCTCGGTGCACTACGGCGCCGATACGGTGATGGATCTCTCAACCGGCGGCGAAATCAACGAAATCCGCGAGGCCATTCTGCGTCACTCGCCGGTTCCGGTCGGTACCGTGCCCATTTACGAAGCCGTGGCCAGGGTCCGCCGGATAGAGGATTTGACCCCGCAGATCATGCTCGAGGTGATCGAGGAGCAAGCGGCCCAGGGCGTGGATTACATGACGATCCATGCCGGTTTGCTGATTCAATACGTACCGATGGTCGCCAAGCGCATCACCGGAATCGTCAGCCGCGGGGGCGCCATTCTGGCGCAGTGGATGACCCATCACCACAAACAGAATTTCCTCTACGAGCACTTCGACGAAATCACCAAAATCATGGCGAAGTACGACGTCTGCTACTCGCTCGGCGACGGCCTGCGTCCAGGCTGCATTGCCGACGCGAGCGACGAGGCGCAGTTCGCGGAATTGAAGACCTTGGGCGAGCTGACCAAGATCGCCTGGAAGCGTGACGTGCAGGTTATGATCGAGGGTCCCGGCCACGTTCCCATCGACAAGATCAAAGAGCAAGTCGATAAGGAAGTGGAGTGGTGCGATGGCGCTCCGTTCTACACCTTGGGACCGCTGGTGACCGATATCGCGCCCGGTTACGACCACATTACATCGGCCATCGGAGCCGCGATGATCGGCTGGTATGGCGCCGCCATGCTGTGCTACGTCACCCCGAAGGAACACCTCGGCCTTCCCAACGACAAGGACGTGAAAGACGGCATCATCGCTTACAAGATCGCCGCTCACGCCGCCGACCTGGCAAGGCATCGGCCCGGAGTGCAGGATCGCGACAACGCCATCAGCCACGCGCGTTACACCTTCGACTGGGAGAAGCAGTTTGAACTCTCGCTCGATCCGGAAACCGCGCGAGCCATGCACGACGAGACCCTACCCGACAAGTTTTACAAGGAAGCGTCGTTCTGCTCGATGTGCGGACCTAAGTTCTGCTCGATGAATTACTCCGCCAAGATCGACGAGTACAACCGCCATGTGTTGGGCTTGGAAAAGAAGGACTACAGCGAACTGGCTAACGACGTTGCCAGCAAACTCGTGCACTTGAAATAAGCAGACGGATCGAACTTGGGAAACGTCCCACATCTGCCAACTAAGCAGATGTGGGGCACCATCCGCGCGGCAAGGCGCGGCTTTTCTGTTGGCCTGGAAGCGCGGCGGCCCAAGGCTCAATGCATGTCGGCGAAGTCCATGCCATCGGCGTACTGCAAACCTGCGATCTGCGACGCCCTGTACTGCACTTCCAGATAGGCACGCAACAATTCTATGTGCATCAGCTCTCTCTGCTGCGGCGTTATGCAGTCGACGCGCGCCTTGTCCAGGGCCAGGTAGCGGTCATGTGCCTCAACGAATTTGTTCATGTGCTTCAGCATGGCGTCATTCTCTACGCGGGCTGCACCTGGAGAATAGGAATAATCACCTAATCACTTAGATCAACTATTCCTGAGTTTCTGGATTTACTCTATAAGGCGCCTCTACCAATTGGCTCGCGGAGCATTGGCATGCCATTTGATGGAACAGTCATTCTCACTTCAGCGATAGTCGGCGAGGCGAGGAAATGCACTGCTAGCCCATCAGAAGAAACTGCCCCAGGTTAGCCAAAGGCGGGCGAACGTGGGGCACCAGGCTACGCTCAGAGCTTGTGACTTTTTCGGACGTTGCCCCACATCTGCCGCAGTTAGCAGATGTGGGACTTGGGCACCAGTCGAACTACCCCACGTTAGCCAAAAGCGGGCGAACGTGGGGCACCAAGCCTTCGAGGTTGATTTAGTCAAAGCCTCTCATGATGACACTCACGATGTGTGTTTAGCGATGTGAGGTATTTCTGGGACAGCCACTGGCCTAGCGGAAGGTAGCCAGTGCGTCGGCGGCGCGGTCGAGCGCCTGCGTGAGCCGCTTGAGTTGCCGTTCGGTCTCTGGCAGATCGCCGTGATCGATGGCGTCGTTGACACCGGGAAGCGTGATGGCCTGATAGCCGCTGTACTCCCCGGGCGCGTAAATCGCGTGCTTGAACCACGCCCGGCCCGGCAGTCCTTCGGGCAAAAGGAGGGCGCGCTCGGCCGACAGCAATCGTTTGTTGAGCGCCACGGCGTCGCCCTTGGGCTGCTCCGAGGCGGCTTTGATAGCCTTTGCGGAGGCCATTAGCTTGGTCGTTGCCTGAAATGCAGGCGCAAAATCCGGCCGCCTGTCCCAGTCTGTCCGCGTGCTGCTCTTGCGCTTCGCGGCCTCCAGGTAGCTCTTGATCTGCACTGCGTATTCTTCGTAATCGAAAGGCAGCAAGTCCGCCTGGCACATGCGCAGAATCTCGAGGCCGAAGATACGCGCCATCTGCTGCTCGTAAGCGAAGGTCGGGTCGACATACTTCTTAAAAAATGCCAGGTTGTCAAAGACGGAGTGATAGACGCCGTTGGGACCAGCCGAACCGATGTCGGTCGCCGGCACGCCAAGATGCTGAAGAAAAGCGGTGTAGTCCGATCCGCTGCCCAGATCACCAACCAGGACGTCCGCTCCCGCATGTGCCGCGCGCCAGGAAGCGGAGGAGACTTCGGGGCTCTGCCCCTGATAGGAATGCCACATTATCTGCGAATTCTTCCACGAGTCGTAAACCGTGCCGCCGCCGGGGCTAGGTACGGCGCGGCTGATTTCCAGCAGAAAATTCTTGAGGCTCGGCACCGTCGAAGCGCCAAAGTTGGGACCGGAAACGCCGATGTCCATGTTGAAGTAGGCGGCTGCGTTGTGCAACTCCGCGGCGTACTGCTCGGCGTATTCGGTGGAGCCGATCAAGCCTTGCTCTTCGGCGTCCCAACTGGCAAGAACCACGGTGCGCCGGGGACGCCATCCGGTCTTCAGCAATTCACCAATTCCGTGCACGGCTTCCAGCATGGCCGCCGTGCCGCTGCCGGGATCGGCTGCGCCAAACACCCAGGCATCGCGGTGGTTGCCGGCAATCACCCACTGCTCCGGATATTGCGTCCCCCGCAGCGTGCCAATCACGTTCCAGATGGTCCGCAGCCGGTAATCCTGCACCAGGTGCAAGCGGACCTTGGCCGGTCCCGGGCCGAGATGATAGGTAAACGGCAGCGCGCCTTGCCACTCGCGCGGTGAATCGGGCCCGGCAAGCTCCCGCAGGATGGGCGAGGCATCGCCGTAGGAAAGCGGCGTCGTCGGCACGCGCGGAAGATTCAGCGCCTGCTCAGGCGGAATTCGCTCGGAATCGGGAAGGGTGGGAAGCGACGCCATGCCCGGCGTCGTCGGATCTCCCGGATACTTGAACATGAGTTCAATCGAGCCGCGCTGCACTGCCGTCTCGGGCCGATACGGACCCTTGGGATAGGGATCGCCCTGGAAATAGCCGTCGTCAATCGGGTCGGAGTAAATGATGACCCCTGCCGCTCCGTTCTCCTGAGCGACCATCGCCTTGACGCCGCGGAAATTCTTTCCATAGCGCACCAGGACGATCTTGTCTTTCACGGCGATGCCCATGTCTTGCAGCCGCTTGAAGTCCTCGGGCCTTCCATAGTTGGCGTAGACCGCTTCGGCTTCGACGTCGCCCGAATGCGAACCGCCCATAAAAGGCACCATCACGCGCGGATCATCCTGATAGGGATCTCCATCCACCTGTTCGCGGCTGGGTCCAATGTGCCTGGCTCCCTCGGCCGTAATCATGTCCACACGGATCTCCACCGGATAGTTGATCCAGACCTTGTACTCTTCGATCCGTGTCTGGAGCCCGGCCTCGCGAAACTTCCGGGCAACGTACTCGGCTGTCTTACGGTCCTCTTCGCTGCCCGCGACATGAGGCGCGGAGCACAGCACACGCATGTGTTCCTCGGCGAGCTGTGGGCTGGGGATCGCGAGGAACTGCTGTTCGAGTTGAAGCTGGGCGGAGGAATTGCGGAACCCTGTGATCGCGTTTGCCGCGCTGCCGGGCGTCTTTACGCCCTGTGCGAAGCCCGCCAGCGGCAGCAGCGCGCACAACAGCGCACATATCCGTAAGTTTCGTTGTCTGGGGGCTCTCATGCGCACCGCGCTTGACGTTTATGTTTGACCCAGGGCCCGGCGTGAGGCAACGCCCAGATTACACGAACTCGGCTTCGTCTTGAACTGCTTTAGCCGGAGATCGGAGAAATCGGAGGTAACCGCAGTTGCTGGCCGGCTGGAATAAATATTGGAAGGTGGCCCACATTTGTGGAGCCGAAGGCGGAGCTAATGTCGGGGATGTGATGTCACTTCGGACGGTGCCCCACATCTGCCGTAGTTAGCAGATGTGGGACTTGGGCACCAGTCGAACTACCCCACGTTAGCCAAAAACTGGCAAACGTGGGGCACCAGCCAACAACTCCCATAGCATTTACTTGAAATTCAGGATACTCCGGCTGTTCAGGCGGCGGTCATGTGTGGCTTGGCATCGGCCTTTGCCAGCAGACCATGGGCCGCCGGGGACTTGGCTTCGAGGAACTTTTTCAGTGCCGGAAGAGCCGCGCGCATGGCTCTTTCGCCGCTGGCGATCAGCTCGGAGGAACGGTCAAAGCCGTCATAAGTGAAGCCGTCGACGTCCGGTTCGAGCACGAGATCGGTGTCTTTCCGCCACTGCGCGCTCATCCGCGCCTGCGCAATCGAGAAACACTGTCCAATGACGTCGAACAGGTGGCGAGGCCCGCGCAATTGCACCCAGTGCGCGTTCAGGTAGACGCCGATCACGTAGTCAGCGCCCATCTCGCGTAGGGGGGTACTGGGCACGGCGTGTCCGAGCATTCCGTCCACCAGCCATTGACCGCCTACCTGCACGGGCGCGAACATTCCCGGATAAGCGCAACTGGCGCGCACCGGATCGCAAATAGGGCCGCTTTGGAAAACCACCGGCTCTCCGCTCACGAAATCGGTTGCCGCAACCGCCAGTGGAATCTTCAGCTCCTCGAAGGTCTTCACCCTGACGACTCGCGGCAGGAACTCCTGCATGCGGTCGTTGTTGCAGATGCCGTAGCGCGACAGGGTCCAGCGCGCAAAGTCGCGGAAGCGAACCATCTTGGAAATCTCTTCCAGCTCCTTGGCCGAGACTCCGCTGCAAAATGCCGCCGCGATCACCGAGCCCACACTGGTGCCGGCCATGTAGTCAATGGTGATTTTTTCTTCTTCGAGAACTTTCAGAACGCCTACGTGAGACAAGCCGCGGGCAAAACCGCCCCCGAGCGCCAAGCCAAGTTTCGGTTTCTTGGGGGGAATCGCACTTTGCTTGGTGGGAGAAACCCTCGCCAATTCTTGGGAAAATGCCCTTGCCGACCGGACAAGCCGTTGTAGATAAGTCACCTTTGCACCCCGCAGGCGCTGCTCAGTTGGTTAAGATGCTCAGGAACTCACCCGCGGATGCACAAAAACTCGAAGACCGGGGATAGGTACCTCTTGCCTCTGCGCGCACAAACTGCGAAGATTCAGAGACCCGTGAGCGAAAATCCGCCGACGTCCAGAAAATCTGTTCGCGAGTTTTCCGCTGGTGGCGTGGTGCTGCGCCGCATGCGCGAGCAATGGCACGTGGCCGCGATTGAACCCAATATCGTGAATGCCGACAGCATCACGCGCAACGCCGTCAAACTGCGCCGCCGCCCGGCTATTCTCGCCCTGCCCAAGGGAGCCATCGACAAAGGCGAAAGCCCGGAGCAGAGCGCCATACGCGAGGTGCTGGAGGAAACCGGCGTCATGGTGCAGGCGATCACCAAGCTGACCGACATCAAGTACTTCTACGTGCGCTCCTGGGGCGGGCGTGAACGCGTCTTCAAGGTTGTAAGTTTCTTCCTGTTCCGCTACGTCTCGGGCCGGCTTGGAGATATTCAGCCCGCCATGCGCAAGGAGGTGCGGCGGGCAGTCTGGCTGCCGTTGGAACAGGCCGCCCAGAAGCTCACCTACCCGGGTGAAAAGCAAGTGGCGCAGATAGCCCGGAAGTACGTCCGGGCGCACCCGGATCTCTGATCCCGCTATTGGCGCCCCAAGGGGCAGACGGTCGGTACGGCGGGTCGCCGCCGGGGTCCGCGCCGAACCGGACTTGCTATGGAAACAGGCGACAAAAACAGTTACGGCGGTTGTGCATCACACTTCGGCGTGATCTGCGGCACGTAAAGCGCCATTTTCAGCCGCTGGAGCCGTTTTAAGAAAAAGTTATGGCTGCACGAATTTACTTGACTGAGTGAGCATACCTTCGCTACAGTGAGTTCAACTTAATAAAGGGCGCGCGTCGTTGCCATCCTCACCCCACATTTTCGGCGCGCGCCTGATCTATTTTTGGGGCCTTTTCAGCTAACCATCCCCCGCATCGAGTCCAATCGAACACCACGTGCCAGTACATCCCCGAACACACAGTGAAGATTGCCTGCAGGATCGCCGGAATGCTGCGGCGGCGCTGCTAAGACCGGCACGGTGATGCGGAACTGAGCAGTTAGCATTTTAATAGCTATCAACCATAGCTATTGACAGTAGCTTTATCACATAGCTATCTTTGAGAGTCAAGGAGTCGATAATGTCATACGTTCGGCCAGAGGAAGTGCTTTCGCCGAGGAGTCATGTTGGCGGGGTGATCGAGGTGATCCACGATCCTGGAGAAAACCGGATGAGTGTTGCGCGGATCTTGTGGAAGGACGAGGGGGTCACGAATGAAGTCGTCGCTACGCGCTGGAACGGCAACAGTGACCAGCCGCTTGGCAACCCCGTATCGCACGGCCACGCCACTTGGTTTGTGGTTGATGGCTATGTCGCTGAAAGTGTGGAGCAGGCTGCGCGGAGGGCTGCCCAGGACTCTCCAAATGGCCTTGCTTCCCAGTACCGTGAGATGGCTGCTGATGCAGCGCGGGAGCGCGAAGCCGTGGAGTGGAGCGAGGGATTGATTGGCGATGGAAACGCGCAGAGGTGACGTGTGGTGGGTTTCATTTGATCCTTCGGTCGGTGGCGAAATTCAGAAAACCCGCCCTGCGGTCATCATCAGCAATAACGCCGCCAACGCCGCGCTTAATCGGGTCGTCGTGGTGCCGCTGAGCAGCCAGATTGGGAAGCTATATCCGGCAGAGGCCGCGGTTACTCTGAATGGCGAAAAGCGAAAGGCAATGGCAGACCAGATCATGACGGCTTCCAAGCGGCGATTGCGCAACCGGATGGGAGCTGTGTCGCAAACCGATATGCGTGCGATTGAAGATGCCATTCTGCTGCATTTGGGAATTCACCGCGTGTAGTTGATAGCTCCAGTCCCACTTTGAAACTGCGCTGGCAGGCCGGCGGGATTGTTGATGAATTTCAATGTCGTACCCCCAAGGAATGGACATCTAACGATTGGTGAATGGCAGGTGCCTTGCCGTGCCCTTCGCGGGTTATAGCAAAACCAGGGATGATGTATCCCGGAGCCAGAGCACTCCAGTCGACGCGACCATCAGTAGACCCCAACAGACGCAAAGACAGCGTCTGTCGGGGACCCCGAGAAGCGGCGACCTTGAACGAAACGAAAAGGACATAGTATCCCTGGTTTTGCCGTAGGTTGATGGAAACGCTGCGCGGTTTGCGCTTTATCTGAAAGGACTTGCATGGCTACCACGGTATCTCCAACCACTCCGGCCAAAACTCCCGGCGGAATCTTTCTGATCTCCGAGCCTCGTCCGGACGAGGCCTTCACGCCTGAAGACTTTGACGATCAGCACCGGCTCATCGCGCAGACCGCGGAAGAGTTCGCGGACAACGAGATCATGCCCGTGGCCGGCAAGCTCGAACAGAAGGACTACGCGCTCTGCCGCGAACTGTTGAAGAAGGCCAGCGATCTAGGCCTCACTTCGGTCGATGTCCCCGAGGAGTACGGCGGCTCGGACATGGACAAAGTTTCGTCGGCCATCATCGCCGACCGCACCTCCAAGTCGGCCAGCTTCAGCGTTACCTGGGGAGCGCACGCCGGCATCGGCACTCTGCCGATCGTCTATTTCGGCACCGATCAGCAGAAGCGGAAGTATCTGCCCAAGCTGGCCAGCGGCGAATGGATCGGCGCCTATGCGCTTTCCGAGAGTTCCAGCGGCTCCGATGCCCTGAATTGCCGCACCCGCGCCGTGCTTTCGCCCGATGGTGGGCATTACCTGCTGAATGGCGAAAAGATGTGGATCACCAACGCCGGTTTCGCCGATCTGTTTATCGTGTTTGCCAAAGTCGACGGCGAGAAGTTCACCGCGTTCATCATCGAGCGCACATTCCCGGGGATCACGCCGGGCGCTGAGGAGCACAAGCTTGGCATTCGTGGCTCCAGCACTTGCCCGCTCATCCTCAACGATTGCCAGGTGCCGGTGGAGAACGTTCTGGGCGAAGTGGGCCGTGGACACATCATCGCCTTCAATATCCTCAACGTCGGACGCTTCAAGCTGGGCGCTGCCTGTGTGGGAGGCGCGCGCGCCAGCCTGCAAAACGCCATCGGATGGGCCAAAGAACGCAAGGCTTTCCAAAAGACGATTGCCGACTTCGGCCTGATACGCGAAAAGATCGCGCAGATGGCCACCCAGATCTACGTTGGCGAGTCGATGATTTACCGGACCGTCGGCATGATGGACAGCGCACTCGGCCAGATCGACAGGCACTCCGCAGGCGGCACTATGGAGATTCGCCGCGCCATCGAGGAATACGCCGTCGAGTGCTCGGTCATCAAGGTTTGGTGCTCGGAGATGCTCGATTTCATCGTCGACGAAACCATGCAGATTTATGGCGGCTACGGCTTCGTCGAGGAATATCCCGCCGAACGCGCCTATCGCGACTCGCGTGTCAACCGCATCTTCGAAGGCACCAACGAAATCAACCGTCTGATCATCACCGGCTGGCTGCTCAAGCGCGCCATGAGCGGACAGCTTCCCTTGCTGCCTGCCATCAAGAAGCTGATGGACGAGGTGATGAGCGGCCCCTCACTCAGCGACGAAGCCGAAGGCCCGCTGGCCGCCGAGCGCGCATTGCTGGCCAACGCCAAGAAGATCTGCCTGTTCGTCGCCGGCACCGCCTCGCAGAAATACATGGACAAGATGGCCGACCATCAGGAAGTGATGGCCGCCATCGCCGACATGGTCATCGAATGCTACGCCATGGACAGCGCCCTGGCACGCGCCCTGAAGCTAGCCGTCCCGGACTCAGCGCCGGCGGCAATGACGCGAATCTACTTTTCCGGAGCGATGCCACGCATCGAGGCGGCAGCCCGAAAGGTTCTGGCCGCCGTCGCTGAAGGCGACATGCTGCGCACGGAAATGGCGATCCTGCGGCGGCTGGCAAAACATGAGCCCGCCAACGTTATCGCCCTGCAGGAACAGGTTGCGGCCAGAACTCTCGAGGCGGGCAAATACGCGCTGTAACCGGATGTGAGGCGTTCCGCACCCCGGCAAAGGCCAAAGCTTTTGCCGGGATCCGTGTGCCCGGTTGCATCCCCGGTCTCGAAGGATGTAGCCCGTGCGCGTGAGTTGCTCAAGTAGAGTGCTTTTCTGTCAGAAACGTACCCGATGCGGGACGGTGGCCGGCGGGAATGTGTTTCTTCATCCGGTAGCTCTCGTTGTAGAATTCCGCAGGGGTCCCCGGCACGCGCCGCAGTTGCGCGTGTTGGGGCAGAAGAGCCTGTTTCGTGGAGAGCTTGTGAAGAAAGTTACAGCTTGTATCCTCTTTATTCTTCTCGGTCTGGCGCTTTCCGTTCCAGCCGTTGCCCATGCCGACTCGAATTCCGCGCACCGCAAGGCGGTGAAGAACTCGCAGAAGTCGTACAAGAAGAGCATGAAGCAACAGAAGAAGGCGCAAAAGAAGGCGCAAAAATCGCAAAAGAAGGCGATGAAAGCCTGGAAGAAAAATCACGGCGCCTAACGTAACTTCACCAGTCTGAGCGCCACTGCCCCACCCCAGCAACGGCAAAGGCGGCCGTCGCCGGGGACCCGAGCGGCTGCCGCGCGGTCGCGCTAGACCGGATTCGCGGAAGGTATACCCCGCGAAGCAGCCGGGCTGCCGGTGGTAAGGATGTTCAAGACCCTTCCAGAATCGTTGTAACCAACCCTCGTTGCCGCTGCGACAGGCGCTCATCTCCCGAGCCCGGAAGTGAACCGCGGGCCTCAACATGCGCTGTAGTTGCGCATGTTGAGATGGTCGATCTCCGCCGTGGTGTATGCTGGAAGTCTCTGGAACAGATGGAGCGGGTTCCTTGTTGGTGTATCCGGATTCCCACCAGGATGTCATGGCGACCGGAGCGAAGCGGAGTGGAGCCACCCTTTGTTTTTTGACAGCAGAAACAAAAGGTGGCTCGACTTCGCTCGCCATGACAGTCTGGGTTTATGTCGGGATATGCCTCAGGGAAAGCGCTGTAGCATAACCAAATTACCTCTTCCAGGAGGTCGTCATGGAGTTTTCCGGCCTTTTCCGGATTGTCCGAAGGCTGCCAATCGTCGCGTACATCAACCTTGGAATTGCTCTGGTTGCAACTTTGTTGCTGGCGGGTTGCGGCTCGTCGGGAGGCATCAGCTCAATATCGAGCACGGTAGGTGTGTTGAGCGACCCGCGAGGGCTCGCGGTGGATTCCTTCCGGAATCTCTACATTGCCGACGCAGGTCACCATGAGATCGCTGAGGTTTCCCGCTCCACTGGCCTGCTCACCGTGATTGCGGGCACTGGCTTGCCGGGATATAGCGGAGATATCGGCCTTGCCACGAAGGCGCAACTGAATTTTCCGCAGGGCGTGGCCGTGGACTCCTCCGGAAACCTCTACATCGCCGACACGGGAAACAACGTCATCCGTGAGATCGTCGCCTCCAGTGGCGTGATCTCTACGATTGTGGGAGTCGGCGCGCAACTGAAAGGCCCCCAGGCAGTGGCGCTGGACTCCTCCGGAAACCTTTACATCGCCGACACGGGGAACAACGTCATCCGCAAAGTAGTTCTCTCGACTGGAGTGATTACCACAGTGGCGGGCAATGGAACCCAGTGCAATCCAGCAATCTCTGCCCCCTGCGGCGATGGCGGCCCGGCTACGAGTGCCACGTTGAATACGCCCGCGGATGTCAAGGTGGACTCCTCCGGGAATCTCTACATCGCTGACCAGTCCAACTTTGTCATCCGCGAAGTTTCGGGCGGCAATATCGCAACCGTGGCCGGAAGCTACGTGTCCGGAGGCGGGTGCCAGAGCCTAATCACTACCTGCAGCAATGGCGGCCCAGCTACGAGCGCGGTGCTGAATAATCCCCAGGCGGTGGCGGTCGACTCCTCCGGAAACATCTACATTGCCGATACGGGCAACAACGTCGTTCGCAAGGTCTCCGGCGGTACGATCTCCACCGTGGTCGGTAACGGCACGGCAGGCTACAGCGGCGACGGCCATTCGGCCACCGGCGCTGAACTCAACTCCCCCAACGGACTGATCTTCGATTCTTCCGGAACTTTGTACATCGACGACGCGGGCAACAAAGTCGTGCGCAAGATAAGTTTCTAGAGTGGAAATAAGAAACATCTCGCGAGTGTCATCCTGAGTGCAGCCGGGGTCCCCGACAAGCCCGCTGGTGGCTTGTCGGGGTGGAGGAGCGAAGGATCTGCTTTTCTCGTGCCTCAAAAAGAAAAGCAGATTCTTCGCTCCCTTTGGTCGCTCAGAATGACACTCTGAATATCCTTGCTAATTCCTGGGACACCATAACTCGCGATCTATTCCGCCGCTGTTTTTGCCTGTTGCGGCTTCCAGCGCAGCACCGGCTTGCGAGCCGCCGTCACTTCGTCGAGACGCGAGAGGCGCGTGTTGTGCGGCGCGTTCAGCACCGTCGCGGGCTCTTTCTCGCACTCCTCGGCGATGGCTTTCATGGCGTCGATGAAAGAGTCTAGCTCCTCTTTCGATTCGCTCTCGGTCGGCTCGATCATCAGCGCGCCGTGCACCACCAGCGGGAACGACACCGTATACGGATGGAAGCCGTAGTCGATGAGGCGCTTGGCGATGTCTCCGGTTTTGACGCCGTATTGCTGTTGCAGCTTGTCGCTGAACACCACTTCGTGCATGCTCGGCGTCTTGTAGGGCAGGTCGTAAGTGCCTTCCAGTTGCTTGCGGATGTAGTTGGCATTGAGCACGGCGTCTTCGGTGGTCTGCCGCAGGCCGTCGGGACCGTTGGCCATGATGTAGGCCAGCGCCCGCACCAGCATGCCGAAGTTGCCGTAGAACATGCGCACGCGGCCGATGGCTTGCGGGCGGTTGTACTCGAAGCCAAGCGTGCCATCGGCGCGCTCGATGACCACCGGAACCGGCAGAAAGGGCTCCATGAATTTCTTGCAGGCCACCGGCCCGGAACCCGGGCCGCCTCCGCCGTGCGGGGTCGAAAAAGTCTTGTGCAGGTTGAGGTGCATGACGTCGACGCCGAAGTCGCCCGGGCGCGTCTTGCCGACCAGCGCATTCATGTTGGCGCCGTCCATGTAAAGCAGGCCGCCTTTGGCGTGCACGATCTCGGCGATCCTGCCGATCTGCTGATCGAAGACCCCGAGCGTGTTCGGATTCGTCAGCATCAGGCCGGCTACGTCCTGGTTCATCTGCGCCTCAAGCGCCGACAGCTCGACCTGACCTTGCTGGTTGGAGCTGAGGTTTTCGACCTGATAACCAACCATGGCCGCGGTCGCGGGGTTGGTGCCGTGCGCCGAATCAGGGATCAGGATCTTCTTGCGCGCGTCTCCCCTTGACTCCAGACAGGCGCGCATCAGCAAAATGCCGGTGAGCTCGCCGTGCGCTCCCGCCGCGGGTTGCAGCGTGATGGCGTCCATGCCGGTGATTTCGATGAGCTGCTCGGAGAGCGCCTTCAAGATTCGCAGCGCGCCCTGCGAGGCTTTTTCCGGCTGATACGGGTGTGCGTTGGCGAGTCCGTCAAGCCGCGCGACGAACTCGTTCACCCGCGGGTTGTACTTCATGGTGCAGGAGCCCAGCGGATACATGCCGTGGTCGACCGCGTAATTCCAGGTGGACATGCGGGTGAAGTGGCGAATCACTTCCACTTCGCTTACTTCCGGCAGATTGCCAAGGTCCTGGCGCGCCGCCTTGCCGAGCAATTGCTGTTCGTCGACTTCGGGAACGTCGAGCGGCGCCAGGCGATAGGCTTTCTTTCCCGGCGACGACTTCTCGAAGATCAGTCCTTCATTCTGGCTGATGTGCGTAGTGGCCTTGGTGATTTTGTCGTCGCGCATTAGCGCACCTCCCCGCTGGCGAGATCGATCTGCGCTCGCGTATTCAACTCCGTGCAGCACCAGACGGCGGCATTGCTCAGCTCTGGGTAAAACTTGATGAGCGGAAAGCCGGCAATGATTCGCTTGTCGGCCAAGCGGTGAGAGATGACGTAGGGGTCCTCTTTTGTCTGCACGACGAATTCATTGAAGCGCGGCGCGCCCTCGAACAGAATCTTGCCGTGTTTGGCGAACTGCTGCCGGGCGTAGGCGGCCTTGGCCAGGTTTTGTTTGGCGAGTTCCTTGATGCCCTGGCGGCCATAAATGCTCATGAAGATGTTCGCCATGAGCGCGATGAGCGCCTGGTTGGTGCAGATGTTGGAAGTCGCTTTTTCACGCCGGATGTGCTGCTCGCGGGTGGAAAGCGTCAGCACGAATCCGCGTTTGCCGTTCTTGTCGCGGGTTTCACCCACGAGACGGCCCGGAATCTGGCGCACAAATCGTTCCTTGGTGCCGATGACGCCGGCATAAGGGCCGCCGAAGCCGAGCGGAATGCCGAACGATTGCGCCTCCATGGCGACGATATCGGCCTCGACCGGCGGCTTCACCACGCCAAGCGAAAGCGCCTCGGCGATGGAGACCACCAGCAGCGATCCGTTCTTATGCACGATCTCGGCCAGCTCGGCGACATCTTCGATAGTGCCGAAGAAGTTAGGCGATTGAATGAGCAGGCACGCCGTCTCGGGCGTGAGCGCCTTTTTCAGAGCGGCTAAATCGACGCGCCCGTTGTCGCCAAAGCCGACTTCCTTGACCGGCAGACCCTGGTACCTGGCATAGGTGCGGATCACCTCGCGGTATTCCGGATGCACGCTGCGCGCCACCAGCGCCGAGCCACGACCGGTCAGGCGGATCGCCATCATCAGCGCTTCGGCCGAAGCGGTCGAACCGTCGTACATGGAGGCGTTGGCGACTTCCATGCCCGTCAGCTCGCAGATCATGGTCTGGAACTCGAAGATCGATTGCAGCGTTCCCTGCGCGATTTCCGGCTGATACGGCGTGTAGGCGGTGAAGAACTCGCCGCGTGAAATCAGCGCGTCGATCACCACCGGGCGGTAGTGGTTATAGGCGCCGGCACCGAGGAACATGGCATAGCCATGGCCAGTCTCCGCTGCCCGGGCGCGAAACCACTCGACGATTTCCGCTTCCGACATCTGCGGCGGAATATTCAGCTCACGCTTGAGGCGGAATTGCTCTGGGATCGGCGCGAACAGTTCATCAATCGAGCGCGCGCCGACCGCGCGCAGCATCAGTTCGCGATCATCTTTGGAGTTTGGAAGATAGCGCATTTGAAATTTGCTGCCCATCTTGGCGGCTAAGCACGGCAGCCGGCGCTGGCCCGACAAGCGTAACCAGCGCTCGAGCCGAAGGCCCGATGGCGAGATCCGTTTACCGCCGGAAAGGAATTGGCTATACGCGATCGGCACGCCAATTCCGATTAATTTTTGCGTCCCGCATCCGGCTGTGCGCCGGTTTCAGGACAGCCTCACCGGATGCGCATGCGGTATCCGGCCGGAGGACCTCCGATACGGAAATCAGTGCTCTTCGGCGACGAACTTCTCGTAATCGGCGCTCGACAGCAGTGCATTCAGCTCAGCGGGGGCCTTGATCGTGATCTTAACCATCCAGGCCGTGTGCGCGTCCTGGTTGACCTTTTCCGGCGCGGTGGCGAGTTCCTGGTTGATCTCGGTCACCGTGCCGCTGACGGGGGCGTAAAGATCGGAGACGGCCTTCACCGACTCGACCGTACCAAACGCCTTGCCCTGCTCAATCTCCGCGCCAAGCTTGGGAAGCTCGACAAACACGATGTCGCCCAGCGAATTCTGGGCGTGATCGGTAATGCCAATCGTGGCCGCACTGCCATCGACCTTTATCCACTCGTGCTCTTTCGTGTACTTGAAATCGGCTGGGTAAGCCATGCCTGCTCTCTCCCTGAAATGGCGTGTACAACAGGGCGGAAGCCCTCAATGCATACTCTCGATCAACGCCGGATTGCGCGCTCGGTTGTTGCTTCGGCGCGTTTTTCCGCAGCTTGCTATCTCCCGGAGGTTCGCACAGTAACTTTTGAAGTGTCATTCTGAGCGAGCGTAGCGAGCGAAGAATCTATGTATTTAATTCATAATGCATAGATCCTTCGCTTCGCTCAGGATGACATCCTGAAACTTATGCAGCGAACTTACGGGACAGCATACAAAACTACTACTTGCTCCCTGCTTTCGGGCGCTTATAAAACGGCGTCGGAATGACCTTGCACTTCACCTTTTGTCCGCGGATCTCCACCGCTACCTCGCTGCCGGGGGCCGACGCGGCGACCGGCACATAGGCGAGCGACACATTCTTCTTGAGAAACGGCGCGGGCGAACCGCTGGTGACAAAACCGATCTCACCGCCCGCCAGATCGAATACCTTGTAACCGTCGCGGGGAATGCCGCGCTCGATCGGCTCCAGTCCGACCAGGATGCGTTTGAGACCTTCCGCTCTCTGTTTTTCGAGTGCGGCGCGTCCGGTAAAATCGCCTTTCTCCATCTTCAGGAAGCGGTCCAGCCGGGCCTCCCAGGCGGTAATGCTGTCGGAGATTTCGTGCCCGTAGAGCGAAAGCGCTCCTTCCAGCCGCAGCGTGTTGCGCGCGCCGAGTCCGCAGGCCAACAGGTTGAATTCCTTGCCGGCCGCCAGGATCTGGTTCCACACCCGGGCGCTGGTCTCGCCATCGGAAGGAATGTAAATCTCGAAACCGTCTTCGGCGGTGTAGCCGGTGCGCGCAATCAGCACGTTCGGAAGGCCGCACACCGTCCCCCAGGTAAACCAGTAAAACTTTACCTGCGAAAGATCGGCGTCGGTCAGCTTCTGCAAAACCTTGACGGCGTTCGGGCCCTGGATGGCTATCTGGGTGAAGTTGTCGCTCAGGTTGTCGACCGCGCAGTTGAACCCTTTTGCCTGCCGCCGCACCCAATCGTAATCCTTGGCGTTGTTGCCGGCATTGATGACCAGCAGAAAGTCGTCGTCGGCCATGCGGTGGACGATGACGTCGTCGACGAACGTCCCTTCCGGATACAACAGGGCGGAATACTGCGCCTGACCGATAACCAGCCGGGAGGCGTCGTTCATGGTCATCTTCTGAATTGCCGGCAACGCGTCGGGACCGGCAACCCGGATGTCGCCCATGTGACTGACATCGAAGATGCCGACGCTGTTGCGAACCGCCAGGTGCTCGGCGACGAGTCCGCCGGCTTTGGGATACTCCACCGGCATGTCCCAACCGTTGAACTCGACCATCTTCGCGCCCATCTGCCGGTGCACGGCATTGAGGGCCGTCTTGCGGACCGATGCAACCTCAGAGCTGAGAGCCATGAAAAACCTTCACACGTAAAATATCTTGAGTTGTAGAACTTTGTACGTTAACACGCGCTAGAGGACGGGTCAACGTGACGCAGGGACATGGAACCCCGCGCTTCGCGCGACCCCAAAACTTTACTCCACGGCGAGTTTAGTGGATGATCGGTGGCGCACGGTGAATGTGGTGGCGCCAAGCGCAAACTCGGTACGCCTTTGGATAATAACCTTACTTTCCCTGGCCGTCGGACCCGGATCGGTCACCATACTGGGCCCCTATCTTCTCGGTGCTTACGCAAGCGGCACCCGTAGCGGCGGGTGGAGAGTGCTTGGAATCGCGATGATCGCAGCGGGCGCGTTCATGGTGTTGCGTTGCGACTTCGACTTCGTAACCAGCGGCAAAGGCACGCCGGCGCCGCCCGCGGCTCCGGTTTATCTGGTGACGAACAAACTCTACCGCTGGACACGCAACCCGATGTACGCGGGGGTGTTGCTGGTTCTGTCAGGAGAGGCGGCCTTGTTCGGCAACATCGCGCTGCCGGTTTACTTGGCGGTGGCGGGCCTCGGCTTTCATCTTTTCGTGACTCTCTACGAGGAGCCGCATCTGACACGTACCTTCGGCCAGAGCTACCTGAACTATTGCGCGCAGGTTCCGCGCTGGCTGCCCAATCGGATCAACAGAAACCTTTGAGGAAGCTGGTGGCCCGGGTATCGAACTGAGAAGCGTTGCTGGCTGGTGGTCCACATCCGCCGGGTGCCCCATTCAAGCGAAAGCTTGGGTGGGGTTTTTGGTTTGTCATCACAGCGAGAGCATAAACTACCCCACCCTACCCAAAATCGGGGTAGGATGGGCCACCCCTCCGCCACGCGTAGGGGCCAGATTTTCCGCAAGGCCGCTCTGCGGTACTACCTCCGGTCGCCCAATGCGCGGCGCCAGACCCGCACCGGCTGGTCGGAAGAATTACGGAAAATCACGTTGTAATTTCCGGGGGAAAGGTTCTCTGCGAAGGAGCCGCTTCCGACCACCCCGCTGGCGTGATGTATGTAATCGATGCCCGGTCTTGTGGGCTCGCTTCCTGCATGGGCGCGATCGTCCTGTTCGCGCGTCATGAAATAAAAGTCGATGCTCTTGCCGCCTTCAATGCGGTATTCGACCGTGATGATGGCGGAGTAGTTCAAAATAAACTGCGTATCCCAAGCTTTGTTGGGCGGGATGGTCGACTCGGCTGCGGGAAAGGCAATCTCGCTGGCTACGACCGAGCCCGTCACCAGCAGCACCGCAACAAGCGCAACGAACGAAATGCGGCCCATTCGAATCACTGTTCTCTCCTCCATGACCCAGTCACGGTCCGATGTTGGCGAAGACCACTGTTTTTTCAGCTCTGAATAGGCCTGCATTCTACTGCTCGTGAGCGGTTTCGCAAGCAAAAAGTGCATCTGCGAGCGAAAAATAGGAGCGATGGCGCGAGGGGAAATAAACCGACGGGTGGTCCATCCTACCCCGGTTTTGGGTAGGGTGGGGCCGTTCTTTGATTCTTGGTGCAGAGCATGAAGGCGGTTGCCACGCACGCATGGCAGTCCAAGAAACTACCCCACGTTAGCCAAAAGCAGGCGAACGTGGGGCACCTTCGAACCTCTCGCCTTGGGTGAGCGAATTCCTCGGAGGAGGACGAACCAGGCGGGGACTTGCGGCTGCTACTCGACGGCAAATCGCGCCGACGGATTGATCGACTGTTTGTCGACGTTGTCGGCAATTTTGACCTGGAGGCGATAGAGGCCGGGGTCGAGCTTGTTGAGCGGCATCGACCTCTGCAGCGTTAGCTGCTCGCCCACGTTGTTGCCCATATCTTCCGTCTTTTCCACGGTGTGCAACACGGACTGGTTGGTCTGCGCGTTGATGATGTCGAATTCAATGGTAGCCGAGGGCTTTTTCGTCTTGTCGTCGATGGCCAGGTTGTAGATCTGCATCCAGAGATTCAGCCGCTGGTCGCGCTTGAACCTGGCCGGCTTGCCGTCGGAGGAATCGACGCTGGGACGAACCTTGGTATTGCCGATCACGAAACGGCCGGTGCCAACGCTCTTGGTATCCACCTTCTCCATCAAATCGGCCAAAATCAGCGAGGAGGATGCCAGCTTGTCCTCGGCATACTCCGGCACCAGCACCCCTTTGCTCCAACTCCCCTTGCGGTCGCCGTTCACGTCTTTCACGATGATGTCGAGCCGATAGCGCCCCGGCCGCAACGTGGGAGCCTTCCAGTAGACGGATACATGTTCGAGCGTTTTCGGCAGCAGTTCGGTCGGCACATCCACCGCAACCGTGTCCTCAAAAGTCTGCGCGACACGGCCGGTCAGGGTGGAAAGCCTGCCGAAAATGTTTATGCTGCCGCGCTGGATACCTTCCTTGCCAACAAACGTAATGTCCTTGTTCCTGATCTGGATGGTGATCGGGGTCAGCACCGTGTCGCCGGTGATGCGCGCGAAATCGACGCGCACGTCAAATGGCACAAGGTTATAGGCGATGCGGTGAGTAACGTCGGACTGCAAATCCTTGAACTTGATCGGAGGCGGCGCAGTCAGCTTGGCCAAACGCTCAAGTTTGTCAAACTGATTGTTCTGATTCGCACCCATTGGATTCGACGGATTCAACGGGTTGGTGGAGGTCAGCCGGTCGACCTTGCTGGCCAGGCCCATTTGTTCGTACATCGTGAGTCCGGCGTTCGGCGTATGCAGCAAGGCATCTTTTTCGTTGGGGTCAACCGAGATGTGGTAATCGTTGCACATGCAGTTGTCCACAAACTCGACGTTGACTTCCGACCCGATGCCTTCCAGATAACGATAGCGCCAGCGCTCGAAGGGATACGTCGAGGTGGAACCGCCGCCTTCCGAGATGTCGCGCTGATACTGGCCTCCGGCGGGGTGAGAATCGATCTCGTCCGGCGGACCCCAGACGATGTAAATGCGCCCGCGATCAGTCCGCCAACCCGGCATTCCGGCGGCGAAGTGCTCGTTGGCATAAGCGATGCGGCGGTAATGCTCGTCCTTGTACTCGTTTTCCTCGGTGTCAGGCGTGGGGTCGCGGCGCTGCCAGAATTGCTCGATGAACTGGTCGCGCTCTTCGTCGGTGGCAAGCTGCTTAAAGGCGGCCTCCTCCTCGGGCGTGATGATCCAGCGGACATCTTCGTTGAGCCATTTCTTGAACGGCCCCTGCAATTCCTTCAGCCGTTGCCGCTGCGCTTCTTTAGCCTTCTTGGCGGCGTCTTTGTCGCTCTGCTTTGAGTTGGCTTTGCCGGGAGCCGTGCTGTCGGGCGGGGTTGCGGCTGGCTCAGGCTTCGTCTCCTGCGCGAGGGCGGAAGCCATCAGCAGACAAGACAGAAGCATTGCAAACAGCCAGCGGAAACCAAAACACCGTGTATGCACGCCAACTCCTGAGAATGAGAGCTATTGCAATTCTATGTGGATGGCGTAAGCGGCGCAAGGAAGCCAGGAAACGGGTAGTGGGCTACTTAGAACCCGTAGCCCTAAAATTGAATAGCAGCACAATCACCCGCCCGCAGAAGGGCGGGTTTTCTAGTGGAATAAAAATGGAACTAAATATCGATACCGACGTGAAAAGCGTGCTGGAGTTTATGCAGGACAGAATTCAGACTGACAAGCTTACAGCCGTGGCCGAATCGGTCGCAGGCATTGCCCCAGTCCTGTGGGGGCATTTTGAGGCGAGTCCATTATGCCCCTTGCGACTGACTCCCGAACCGCTCAGTGCGACACAATCAACTGCCACCGGATAGGCCCGCTTCCCGCTGGATGCTGATGGTGGTTTTGCGGGGGTAGCGGGTGTCCCTCGGTTGAAACATCTTCTTTGCCGCAGACGGCACAGCGGTAAATACCGGAATATGGTGTCGTTGCTGACGGCACATGAAAATCATCGAAAGCCTTGCTTGTATTTTCCTTGAGAAACTTCAAGTATTTGTACTGAGCCATTCTGCACCTCGATCAATAGGCAGGA
>Ga0187888_1000323_pt1 | contig 52219 bp, 39 predicted proteins | sample June2016WEW_7_40_FD_132987 | JGI IMG/M metagenome (GOLD analysis project Ga0187888, IMG submission 132987) | Peatland microbial communities from SPRUCE experiment site at the Marcell Experimental Forest, Minnesota, USA - June2016WEW_7_40 | ecosystem: Environmental > Terrestrial > Soil > Wetlands...
CCCTGGTGCACCCACAACAAGGCCCGCCGCCCGAAAGCAGCCCCCCCCATCCAAACCGCCCTACCGCCGTCAGCTGCCCCTTTCCCGGCGACCGGTCCGAATCCTTCTCAAACGACCCCGACAAGTCTGCAACGACCTACGCTCCCGAGTGCGATCTCGGCCAGTCCAACCACTTCCGGAGGCTGGAGCTTCTCGACGCCCCCTCTAGCTGGCCGCCCTCGCAGGCTTAGGCGCACCGGGAGAATCGGAGCTGCTCAATGGTCTGAAATAGTGGTCGGCGTCATAGTCGTGACTCTCATGGTCGTTCGAGGTCTTACTGACCATACTCCATCGGGACCGCACGACTGGTTCATTATCGCGGCCGTGACAGCAGGAGTTTTCGCCGTATGGCTCGCGGCGCAGGTGTCACGTTGATGAGGCGCGGACTGGCGGTGGGCGTCTGTTCAGTTCACCACACAAGTGGCCGAGAAGCTACGTTTACGTGAAGCGACCTAACTTCGATTGGATCAGTCTAAATGCGTTCACGCTATCGGAAAGACAGACCTGGTAACGCTGCTAACCAATAGAGAAGGGAGTTCAGGCGTGAAGTGGGACCAACTGAGGCAACACCTACGCACCCATTACGTGATGAGAGAGATCCATCCGCTGGCGATTGAGGTGACTTACAACATAGGGGAAACCAGGAGGCAGCGAACCTACATCACCTTTTCGGATGATGCGCATGGCGCTGAATACGCACAAATCGATTCAATCGTGGGAGTGCTTGGAGAGGTGGACCTAGATCGGGCGCTTCGGTTAGCTGGGAGGGTTGCTTGTGGCGGCCTTTGTCACCTACCTTTTGAAGACCGCGACTGCCTCTCCTTGCGCCACTCTATCCGTCTCGAGAGTCTCGTATTGGAGGAATTCGACTTAGCTGTGCGAATAGTTACGTCGGCGGCGGACGCTCACGAATTCCAACTCACCGGTACGGATATGTTCTAAGGTGGACATACCGCTCGCTCTGCTGCTAGGTCCCTCACTACTCATGGCACTCGGCACGTGGGCGAACTCATCGCTGCGGTGATTGGATCAATTCTCGGGAAGACGTGTTGTCCGCCTACAGGCGCCCTCGGGGGCCCCCACCTGCAGCGAGCACATCTACCTTCTGAGCAGGAGTCGGGTCAACGCTTGGCTTTCCGATTCTCGCAACGTCTCTCCGCCACCAATAGCGCTCCTTTCTGCACCCCACGGGCGACCGGAAGCAGGCTGAGCCGGCCTCAACGCAGCTTCGATCCGGATAGAGACAGGGATGCCTTCAGGAAGAGACAGTCGGTCGCCTCTTCAAGAACGCTCGCGACGTTCACAAGAGCCCGATTGGCGCCAGCGGATCTCAGGGGTGCGTTCCCAATCCGAAGAACTTGAGTTCGTGGCCCGAAAGCACTTACGATGTGGATCATGGAGGACGCGTCGGCGGAAATGGCCGAGCCGGGTCGGACAGCGGAACCTCAGCATGCCCTGTTTCCTGCCGACATCATCGACATGATGGCGCGAGTCGGTCGTCACGAGTTTGATCTGCTCAACAGTCAAGACGATTCTGTGGAGATCTGGACTGTGGTGCTGGAGCCGATTCTAGGGTTTGCGCACAATGATCCGTCGGGTTTCATGACGGCCCTAGCCAAACAGGTTACCCCGGCTGGAGGTTGGGCGGCTTACGGAGCCTCGCGCGTAATGCGGAGTCTGATTAGTGGAGCTGATCTTCATGGTCCGGCCTATGTCGCAATAATGGACGGAGCGATCGCGTTTCTCCGTGCCAACGGCGTGCCACCAATGAGGATTGGCTACGAATGGCAGCACTGGATCAGCCAGGGCGGCTCAAGCTATACATGGCTGCCATCCATTCCAGCACCGGCAGAGTCGGAAACAACCATTACTCCCTTGACTCCAGGTGAGCTGAGACGGGTGGCCCAGCTGACGGATGGTAAGGATTCAAATGTCATTTTGGTGAGGCAAGATGACGCTGGACGCTACTGCTCGGTCATTGACGCGGTTTGGAGTGCGGAGGATAGTCGACGGGTGCAGAGCGAGGGAACCTCCGCGTCGACCTTATTTGAGCTCTATCGCGACATCGGGTTGTCCTTACAGGTTCCGCCATTTTGGTATGATGCGGAACTTGGGCCTTTCTTTCCACTACCGAGAGCGAAGATATAGAGGCGCACACTCATTCGTCGTCACGTCATAGTGGCAGCTTCTCTTGGGGATGGGTGAGTCCCGATACAGCCCTGATTCCACAAATTCGATGGCACCGTTCCACAAATGGCCTGACGACAGCTCCGAAATCCTTAACCCTACAAGCCCTGAGACACGTTCGTGCTGATACCGTGCCGGTCCGCGAAATGCTGCGCCATCCCGACTTCGACAAAGACCTTATCAGCCCAAAATCGGGCCTCGCCACACGGACACCGGTATCCAAAAGCGCCTTCCTCTGTCAACACGTGCTTGCCGTAATGCGGCATCTTGTTCCCTCGCAGCGGCAGCGGCTCCTTGCAGATCGGACAGTCTACAAACTTATGCTTAAACACGATCACGCCTCCACAATGATTGGATTCTCGGAAAACGAGCATTTGCCTCGCTTTGAAACGCCCTTAAACGTTCAAGGCTCGGACAAACTGCGCCGACACCTGTCGACTCCCTTCTACTCAGTCGGCGTTACGCGATGCGACCACCAAGAGTTTATACTTTTTCCTCCGTTCAGGACCCGAGGGCGTGGCGCGTTGACTCGTCAGAGATCTCCACGTAGCCGGGATCGTTGCCCCGCCTAAGAGCTCCGCTTTGGTGACGGTTCCGGCTCCGTCTGATCGATGGAGCTATCGATGGGCGGGCGAGGCGAGGTCACGACCAAGATGTCGGCGGCCTATCGGCGGGCGACGCGGGCGGAGAAGGGTGCGATCCTCGACCGGCTGCTCGAGCTCACCGGCTGGCACAGGGACCTCGCGGTGCCTTCGAGATCCGCCTGGTGCGCGCCCGGCGCCGCGCACGCCCGTCTGCTCCGCTTGGGTCGTCTCGGCCCTCGGGTTGTGCTGGCGGGTCGCGCAGGTCCCAGCCGGCAGGCGGCTCGCACCGATGCTGGCGGTCCTCATGCCGTTGCCAGGCGTGTCGGTGAGCTCGAGCTCACCGACGCCGAGGCTGAGCTGCTCATGAAGATGAGCGCGGCGACTATCGATCGCCGCCTTCAGGGCGTAGAGGCCCTCGCCTGCTTGCGTGGCCACGGCCACACCAAGCCCGGGTTTCTGCTCAAGTCCCAGATCCCGATAAGGACCTAGTTGGAATGGGACGAGGCCCGCCCGGGCTTTGTCGAGATCGACCTCGTCGGCCACGAGGGCGGCAACAGCTTCGGGTACCGACATCGCCACGGACTGGACGGTAAACCGCTCGGTCAGAACCAGGGCGGCGATCTTTGTCACCGAGGCGATCGAGCACGCCCGCCGGGCCCTTCCCTTCCCGATCCTCGGTATCGACTCGCACAAGCCTCGGCCGAAGTTGGGGCGGCGACCATCGCCAGGTGGTAGCCGGACACGTAGGCCGACGCCATACCTGAGCCGCGGACTCGCCCCGTCAGCAGCACGCTTGGCCTCCGGCATAGAGACGGACGGTCGTGGGTGCCCCGAGAACACCGATCGAAAAGGTTTGACCCATGAAGCGCACCGTGGCGACGACGCTGCCGTCGAAAGGGACCATGAGGGTCCCGAAGGCCGTCGCGCCCAGCAATCGCCAGCGGTGTTAATAGAGGCTGCTCCCTCCTCCGCGTGGCCAACGCCCCGTTTCGGCCTTCCCAAGTTCCTTTCACCTGTCCCAGTCGATCTCGGCTCACGCGAAGCTGACAAGCCGGGCCGGTCAAGCCACTCGGCGGGCTACGCCTCCGCGGAACGCAACAGGACGTCGTGGGTTTCCGGGCTGTTCCGCAGTAACTGAGGTCCGGCGACTCGGCGTATTCAGAATGCCCAAAGAAGGGCGCCGCTCTCACGCTGAGCTGTCTTCGCCCTTGTGCTAACCTCAGGTCCGAAAGACTGGAAGATTCTAGTTCTTCGCGTACCGTCGGAGGATTGGAGAGGCAGTGTCGCAAGAAGACGTAATCGCCCTGCTCGATCGGGTCGCCCACGACGACGTGTTACGCGCACAGCTCCTGACGGCGGCCTCGGCGGGCGCCCTCGACCGGACTGTGGCTTCATTGGGCTTCAGTCCTTGGTCGAGTTCAAGTCCGGATGTGCTCACCGACGCCGATCTGGATGGCATCGCTTCGGCAGCGACTGACCGGACCTGCTATGGCACCACCGACTGTTGCCACACAAAGCGCACCTGCTTTGGAACGACTGACTGCTGCCGCTGACGGTACCTGACACACGCGTCTCAGTCTCCAATCGGCCTGATCAGGAGACGATGGCCGCTGTCGATATGGCGATCCGCTGGGGGGGCGGGCGCTGGGACGAGCGTTTGGCAGCCGGGTGCGGGGTTGGCGCTAGGCCCGCGCTACAGCTAGATCCCTGGCGCAAAGCCGTGGACCCGTACGGGTCCGGAGCGTGGGAACGCAGACTCTCCTGGGGCGGTTTCCTTGAGAACTCTGCAGAACCACCAACGGACTCGGTAAAGACGCCGCCGTGGCTTGGCGTACTTGAATGGGTACGGACCACTGCTCGCGCTGCCACCATGCAGGCACCTGAGATCAAGATCGATGTTCCCTTCGCGCATGCGCTACAGCCTCTCGTCGATGTGGCTTGGTCGCCCCTGCAGGCCACAAGCGAGGTTGCCGGGCTCACAGCTCGCGCGTGCGAGGAACTCCGCCATGCACTTCTGCATCGCCTGAGCGAGATCGCTTCACAGCCGCTGGGACGCCTCTTCTCGGGGAAACGGACGCTGACCGATGTCGCCCTTGCTCGAATCGCGGACGGAAAAGCCGCAGGCTCAACCACGGAGCGCTACGAACAGTTCTGCAGAGCCCAGTTGGATTCAGGTTTCGGCACGATGCTGGTCGAGTTCCCGGTGCTTGGTCGGTTGCTCGCTACTGTGGTTATCCATTGGACCACTGCATGTCAAGAGATGCTGACTCGGCTAACGACCGACAGAGTTGCAATCGAACGCATATTTGGCATTAGGCGCGATGCCTCTATTGTTTCCTTGACAACCGGCCTAAGTGATTCACATCGAGCGGGCCGCGAGGTTGTGATCGTCACTTTCGAGGACGACATCCGACTTGTGTATAAGCCCCGGGCAGTTGACATCGAGGCTCGCTTTCAGGACTTCTTGGCGGTGTTTGGAGAGGTCCTTCCCTCGGGTTCGCTTCGCCGTCTAGCTGTGCTACCGCTCGGTGAGTACGGTTATGTGGAACACGTGGCACCAAAGGTTGCCACCGGACCGAGCGCGCTCACTCGCTTTTATTGGAACGCGGGTCGCGTCTTGGCCATCCTCTACGTTGTCGGTGCGACCGATTGTCACTGGGAGAACATGATCGCCGTCGACGATCAGATTCTCTTGATCGATGCTGAGACCCTGTTCGAGGGCGTCCCTTCTTCGTCGGTCGAGCGATCGGCCTCAGAGGCCAAGTCATTGGCCTCCGAAAGAATCGAAGACTCGGTGCTGAGAACCGGCATGCTGCCCGCTTGGATCTCGGTCGGACCCGCGCACGCCATCGACATCAGTGCCCTCGGGACTCCTGGATCCAAGGATGCACGGACACGAAAGCCAAGCTGGTGTTTTACCAACAGCGACGACATGGTCTGGGGCGAGCGGGAAGTTGAGTCCTTGCAGGCCACCTGCTTACCAGTGAACGCGGGGACTCCCAACCCGCTATCTGATTACTCTGACGATTTGATCGCTGGGTTCGAGGAGGTGCTTGTCGCCCTCAGGCGACCAGAAGTGCTGGAGCAGGCGCGCGCAGGCCTCGGAGCTTTTCGCGGTGTTCGGCGCCGCGTTGTGGTTCGGCCAACTCGAACCTATGTGCTCCTCCAGAGGCAGGCTCTCGATCCCGACTCACTCCGTGACCCCGACGAACGTGCGTTACAGCTCGAGCGTTTGGCGCGTGCATACATAAGTGGCGAAGAGCGGCCGCGAACCTGGCCGCTACTGCTGCACGAGATCGCCGCACTGGAGAATCTCGACGTTCCCTACTTTGAGGGGGAGGTTGGAAGTTCTGACTTGTTCGTAGGTAGCGACCTCGTGATTGAGCGCTACTACCAGAAGGAAGGACTGGAGCAAGCGCTAGACCGGTTGGACCGACTTTCTGAAACTGAATGCAGATGGCAGATTCGGCTCATCCGTGGAGCAATCGGCGCACATCGGTTCGAGATGGCGGAGGTGCCAGATCAGCGAGAACGGGTAGAGGACGCCCCTAGTCCGCAGGGCAGCCACGGTGCCCACGACGTCGCTCGCCTGATCGCCGCCGAGATGCTTGAGGACCCAGCGGGTCCACCGACTTGGCTGACAGTGGCGCTGCTTGCCGACGCCACTCGGGTCCAGCTTGGGCTTGTGCCGCCCGGTCTCTACGACGGCCGAGCCGGCATCGCCGCGTTCCTCTACGACTGCAACGAGGGTGCACTAGCTACGGACGTGCTTCGCCCTGTCGTGGACGCGCTCAACGACGGTGAAGAAGCCCGCATACACCGTTACATGAGAAGCGTCGGATTGGGAACGGCTGGGATCGGGGGAATCCTGAGGTTGTTTCGTTACCTGTCCGGATCACACGAGATGGTGCCGACGTGGGACGAACAGTCGGATCGCGTCATTGCCGCGCTAAGCGAGGAGGTGCTTGTATCTGAAGAAGCCTCCGACCTCGTGAGCGGCATCGCTGGGCTAGTAGCCCCAGTTGCGGCATTCCACAAGAGCACGCCGACAGGAGCGAGCGCGCGAGTACTGTCGTGCGTCGGCGCACTTCTACTGGAGCGGCAGGATGAGGCTGGTGGCTGGTCGCTCGCTCAAGGGCACCCAGCGCTCGTCGGGTTATCCCACGGTGCAAGCGGCATTGCCGTCGCCCTAGCCGAACTCGCCGATGCGCTCGGTGACGATCGCTACGCCGCCGCCGCGGCGCGAGGCGTTGGTTTCGAAACAGCTCTATTTGACGCAGAGGCGCGCAACTGGCCCGATCTGAGAAGAGGCCTGGCGCAGGTCAATCGTCTGGCCATGCGAAGTTGGTGCCATGGCTCAGTGGGCATTGCCCTGGCTCGTCTCCGGATGCTCGAACTTCTCAGCACTCACGACGACGCGGAGCGCTGGCGTGAGCAGTTGATCGTGGCCGTCGAAAGCTCGATCAGCTCGCGCCTGACACCCGTGGATCACCTCTGTTGCGGCAATATTGGGCGTGCGGCCGTGATTACGCTGGTAGGTCAAGCGGTAGGGAACCGCCGTTGGGAGTATGAGGGATGTCGGCTTGGCGCCACTGTGGCGTCTGCCGCAGGTGGTAGCCCGGAGAATTACAGACTCCTCCTCGGCATTGACGGAGCGTCCGGCCTGCGTCTTCCGGGACTCATGACGGGACTCGCAGGCATCGGCATGTATCTGTTACATGGGCAAGATCTTCGCTGGGCCCGGTACCTTCTCCTCTGACCGACTCCAGCCTTGTTGGCGGTCCGTCGAAGTGAGTGGAACAAAGTACCGCACTGCTCAGCGTCCCTGCTGTTCGCCACGCCCCGAGCAATACGGTTTGCCGTCGTTGCGCCGCTCAATAGGTGCAACGCAAAACGAGACTTCGTGGCCTTGCATACCAACACTCATCCAAAGGGGCGGCGATCAACGACACCTCGGTCAGTCCGCCAGCCCGCGACCGAATCAGGACTGAGCCAAGCAATACCAGTACGAGCGGAGCCTCGATGGTGTCAGCAGTAGTCGTAAGAGAGGTCATCTCGACTTAGCCATTAGAGGTGCCAACCAAGATGCGAAATGAACTCAGACTGAGCGCGACAGAAGGCTCCTGGCTTTGTGCAGGATTGAGGAGTGGGCGCGCGTCAGCGACTCGGCTTGCGGGAGAATCCGGATTCTCTCGCCTCGTGTCCATGCCCTGGACCGTCAGGTTTACCCTTCCCGCCCCAGTAAGTATCTTGGCGACGGCTGCTACCACTACCACTCGTCCTAATTTTCGTCTTCTCACCTTCGGGTGTGCGCCCGTAGGTTTCGAGCTTTCCACCCCTCGTCACCTTGTTCATTCCCGTGGAACGCATCATCCTCCTTCGTACCCCACAAAATGCCAACGTTGTCAGCGACGCTGTTACGGCTTAAATGAGGGCCATTTACTTCCTGGTGGCTTGGAATGGCGGTATTCGCAACAGCCGATCAGCGATGGTTATGGGGTCCCACACCAACCTCACCACCAACACCCTCGCACTTTGGACACGTGACGCGTTCCTGCCACACTTTGTCGCCGTCACGCTTGGTCTCTCTTACTGTTCCGTCCCCGCCACACCTGCCGCAGCGGTGGCAGTTTGGGCAACTTGGGTCGTATCCAGGCACTTTGCTCGTCCTTCGCTATGTGAGTCAAAAGCCCCAACTCGCCGCGCGGTTGGCGGCCGAGAAAACGACAAAACCATGTAACGGTGAACAAAGGACACCCGTGGAAACGGGTCCTTCAGTAACAGGATAGGTCATCGGCAGCCCTACTGCCAGCTAATGTTCAGGTCCCTTCTTGCGGATCGATGGGGCGCAGAGCTGAGTCAAGAAGTCGGTGCCGACAGCGAACGTGCCACTTTTGGTCTATCGACAGAGGTGAAGGTGAGCCTGCCGAGCGCCGTCGCCGGAGCGCTCGGGAACGCCGCCAGCATGTTTGGCGTTTCGCTTGAAACACTCGTCGTACGGATTATTAAACAAGGTCGAGGCGCCGCAGCGGACGACAAGTCCGACCGCGGCGAATGATATCGAGTGTTCTACCGGTCGGCGCGGGCGCCATCCGAGAACAATCCTCCGCAGGACGGTTCAGTGGGCGACCTCTAGCCGTCTTCAAGGCACGCCAGGCGTGTGCGTGATCTCGATCTCGAGGCGGCTTTGCTCTTCCGAACTCTCCGATCCATTTCCCTGACAGTTTCAATGCCCGCGACCTCAGGCTGCGAAAGGATCTCGTTCCCGAAGGGAGTGAGCGCGTACACGCCTCGCTGGGGCCTGTCGAGGGCTCCGCCCAGCTTGGCTTACGAACGGGCCCACTCCAGGCGGTTCATCAGCACCGACCTGGGGTCGTGCTCGTAAGGGATTGCCACGTCGGCGTCGCTGGCTCCTATTTCACCCAGTACCCACTTCATGATCTCGCGCGCCTGAGCCAACCCCCCCAAAGCGGCGACCGCCTTCAACGTGGGGTAAATAAGGTCCTGATACCCCAGCAGATCGGAGCGGTGAGATGCCTTCACGGTGCTCAGTCTGCCATTCATTCTGCATGACTGCGGCGAGGGGAGCCCACCCGTAACGTCGAACACTCGCGAGTTGGGCAGCGGGTTCTCCTGGCATAGTCGGCGTATCACAGACCTCAGTCGGATCGGGGGTCAACACCCGCTCCTGCTGGGAGTTGTGGCGTTACGCTCGACAAGCTCGGGCTCGCAGTCGCCCTTTCGGTGGATGGAGCGGACGGCGGGGGACCAACCTGCGTTCCGCGCTTGGGAAGGGCGGTCAGGCGTACGAGGACGGATCAGCGCGACCCATTAGGGCAGGTCATCGCGTTAGCCGCACGTTGAGCAACGTCCACGGACGGCGGCGTCCGCGGGATATTCGCGGGATGCGAGTTTCCCGCTAAATCAGACTTCTCAAGGGCTTTGCAGGCCAGCTGACCTGGGCTCCTATGCTGCACCTTCGGGATATAAGTGCACGTCACAGACGTTGACGGACTCTGGCGATCGATTGCGATGACGGGATGGAGACGGGATGGAGGAGCGAGCTCGATCTCTACAGCGGGCGATGATGACCTCGGCGTGGATCTACCCGACTCGTTCTTGTGGTTCACGGCGTTTGGGCGCGACAGGTGGCGGATCATCGAGTCGTCGAAGCCAGACAGAATTGCAGTGGCGGCCGATCGTGGGCTCTGGTCGTGCACGCACGAACAGCATCGACTGGGTCCGAGCAGCGGCTAGGGACGGTTCGGAGCACGTCGATGCGATGTTCAAACTGGACCGCATTCACAACCTTCTGATCCGTAGGTAGCTCAATACCGTCGCAGGTCGTGTCAGATTGTCCCGCGTCGTCGCGTTCTGGCTCGTCCAGAACGCTGCACCGCGGGTCGTCTGCAACGGCGTGCAACTGCGTGCGACGCTCTGGGACGGGTTTGTTGGCTCGAATGTTGGCTTTTTTGCCGACAGGGACAGGGCTTCGGTGTGAGTAGCAGTCTGTTGCGCGAGGCAGCGATGGAGGGAGAACGAGCCCGGGCCCGGGACCTGACCTTGATCGCCGAGGTGCTCCAGGCCCACGGAGCGCTGCACCCGGACCTCAACGTGGAAGAAGCCACCAACGTCCTTCTCGTCCTCGTCAGGGACCGACGACGAAGCCTGGTCCGCTACCGCAGCACCCTTCTCAAGGCACTCGAGCGTGCCCTTCTGCGTGAGAAGGAACAACGGCGGTGAGGCCGCGATCGCGAGACTTCACCTGACGATCTTCGTCCTGCCGGAGACGTGACTCGCAGCCGGCGATCCGGGCGCCTTGCCACCGCGCATGGGGGCTGCGGTTATGGGACACCCTTCAACCGCCACTCGAGTGCTGATCCCTGTGATTCAGACACACAGCGTGGCCACCAGATGAGGCATGCGACCGATATTCCCCCCGGGACAATACTGAGCTCGTTCCGGCCCGTAACAGAGAGAGTGAGTCATCCTCATGTACTACTTGCTTTTCTACGAGGTGGTCGATGACTACGTGGAGCGTCGGCGAGCGTTCCGCGATGAGCACCTCGGGCTCGCACGGGAAGCGAAAGAACGGGGTGAGCTGGTCCTCGCTGGCGCTTACGCTAACCCGCCCGACGGTGCAGCGCTGGTGTTCCGAGCCGATGACGACTCAGTCGTGAGGGACTTCGTCGCCCACGACCCCTACGTCCGCGAAGGCCTCGTCAAGAGGTGGGTCATCCGGCAGTGGACCGTCGTGATTGGAGACCAGTAACTGCAAATCCCGTTGTCGTCAGCGGCGAGTCGACAGATCACGCGCGTCTGTGCGGCGAGGACGTCCTTGCGTCTCGACGGCTAGTCCGTCGGAAGAGAGTTCGCGTTCGTCGACGTCGACCGCACGGCACACCGGGTCGGGTCACCTCTCTAGAACGCGTGGGCCGCGCGAGCGACGACGGGCTGACTGCCCGATCCCGCAATGGCTGCTGGCCGGCAACGTCAACGACAGCGTCAGAACTGCGCGAAAGCTACGCCGTGGACGTACTTCAACGACTGCGGATAACGACGGTTCCGGCGCACCGTGTCAGAGCTGTCCGAGGACTATCGCCGCCTCAACTCCCTCAATACCCGCACGAGTTGACCGAGGATCGCGAGCGCCCGTTCACGGCTGAGGCCGCTCGGCGCCTGCGGCGAGAGCATCGCGATGGACCGTCGCAGGACTTCCGCCTCCTCCGGCGACAGGTCAGCCACGGTTCTACCGTAGCGAACACCCGTTCGACGCGCATTAGGTGGAAGCGGGAGCGGCACCCGTACCCCTCGGCGAGAGTTTTAGGGCCTTCGAAACGATCTGCGACCAGGACTTTTGTAGGTCCACGGAAAGGCAGCAACCGGGCGGTATCTTCGACTCGTGACCCAGCTCGCGCCCGTCGAACAGTAGGTCTAGCCTTCCTTACTGATGGCAAGAGGGCACCAACCGCATCCGATGCCTCTCACTCTCGATCCTGAGCAACAGGGCATCGGAGTGCCCAGGGACGTCGACGAGAGACTGTGGGTCGTCATCTGCCGGGACTGCGGGGACCTCGGCGGGCGAGCCGAGCAATACTCCGAGGTGGTGCAGCAACTGCGTAGACCTCTCGGATCCCTGGCGGAGGCTCAGGCGGTGGCGGCGGCTCACATGAGCTCGGCAGGTGAAGTGCCAGTCGAGTGAGCCGGATCCGGAGGGTTACGACGTGACCCATCCCTTCGTGCCCGGACCTGAGTTCTACAGCACGTCCGCGACCGTGATCGCCACGCTGTACGTGGCCGTCGCCGTCGAGCTCCGGCTGCTGAGGCCGCATCCGGATGCCAAGCTCCCGGACGATCCGAAGGAGCGCCGAGCGATGGTGCAGGCGCTGCTCTTCTTTCTGCCGTGGCCGCTTGCCAGCTTGGCCGCTCTCGTCGAGGCGATCAACGCTCTCTACGAAGGCGGAGGCCACGCCGCCTCCCTCGTGGTGATGATCGGTCTGGCGGCCACGATCGTGACATTCGCCGTTGCGAGCCTGAACCTGTTTCTTAGGTTGCTCGGCTTAGCGATGCCGGCTTGGGTCCAGGCTCACCGCAGGCCCATATTGTTGGTGCTCAGCCTTGCGATGTTGGTTCTCGGGAGCGTCATCCTCGCCCGTAGCTGACCGGGCACCGCGCTGCCTCAAGAGGGCTACGTCTTGTCCGACGTGTCCGAGCGCCTGAGCAGGCGCGTCAGCGGCAGATGTACGGTTCTGCATGCCCGGACGCGATTGGGTTCTGAGCTGGCCACGCGGACGCGAGAAGACCAGGCGCTGTGAGGCCGGTCTGACTCGGTCAGGCGCTGACATGGCTATGGCGGCGGAGGACCGAGGGGTGGAGATTGGCTCGGAGGTGAGGTCCGATACTCACGAGTCCACTGATAACCATTCCACCACTGCTCATAACCTGGCCGCCACGGAGACGGAAACCATCCCGGCGAAGCAACTGGGCCATGACGGCGCGGGTCCTGCATAGGTGCCTGGCTCGAAGGCTGGTGAGCGTTCGCTGCCAGAATGAGTCCGACGACTGCTAGCACGGCGCCGCAGATAAGCGCTGCGATCGCCAGGTCGTAGATCGTGTCATCCGTCCCGCACTGCTTTGGCGCGAGAGCCGAGACAATTACTGACCTGCACAAGGAGTGATTAGTCGATTCGAGGCTAAGACCGATAACGCCGACAACGACCAAGCCGATCCCAACTACCAGCAGACCCACAAAACGAGAGCGTTGCATCGGAACGACCTATGGACCGGCAACGCCGGGTGTTGCGGGCGCAGGCGTCGGCAGGTTCTTGGGGAGAACAGCCACCCGCCGACCGAGGAGTTCGCGCAGTTGCTCACAAACTGATTCGGGCCGACCTCGCAGAGCGAGTGGCCGCCGGTCGGGAGTGTGCACTTCCCCACCCAGCTCATTGGCGTCTGTTAGCACTCCTGAGAGGAACGAGCGCAGGTTGCCGGACCAATGTGTATTTGGCGCATCGCGGTTCCACGGTGCTTGTGTCCGACTCTGAGCGGCGGACTCAAGCATCAAGCTCGGCATCTCAGCCAACCCGTATCGACTCATAAGCGCGGGTAACCTCTCCGGCTCGGATCTGCGAAACGTACACATCCGACTCCGCATCATGAGTCACCAACGTCAAGGGCCCATTCATGCGTTGCAGTAATTCGGGAAGTGCAGCGCAGGGTTTATCGCAAATCGCCAGCCATAGTACAGAGAAGACAGCTTTTCCGCACGTATCTCAAACGCGGCTGAGAGATACGGCTGGGACTTGGCAAAGGCACACATGGCACGTTCGACGCCCTTCAGAGTGGCTCCTCGGCCCAGTTCTATGAGCGAGAAGTCCCCATAGAGGCCCCAAGCGTTCACGTTGAGTCCACCGCCAGCACACGTTAGGGGTGCTGCCGGACCCGAGACTCCAAAGGACGCGGGGGCCATGCACTCGTTGACGACAGGTGGGACGACTGCCGGTAGCAGTGGTGACCGTAAGGGAGGAGCTGCCTCGATCGATGCAAGCGGACCACCAGGCAAAATAACTGATCGCAGCCTGCTGAAGGGAATTGAAACGGTTGGTTGCCCGGACGCATAAGGCGCCACCTGGTATTCCTGAAACTCGATCGACAATCCCCAAGGCGACAAGGCCCAAGCTTTGAAGTTCGAGGCCTCCGGAGTGGTCCCGGAGCCGAGTTCCTCTAGCAGTGTCATCCGTCCAAGGATGCCTGGCAACAGCGCTCTGCTCTCCTCGGACAGCACGGACAGCCAATCTGAGCCCGGCTGAAAGAGATCTGCGAGCTGAACTGGCTTCCCGGTGGCCTCGTCGAAGTTGAAAGTCGTGACCGTGGCAAACGGGTGAACCGCACCGGCGTTGAATTGCCCGATGTCGAGGGAGAAGGAAGCGAACTGACGATCGAGGAGATTCGTGGCGACCGTCCCGTCGAGTGTCGATGTTTCGTTCGCATAAAAGGACGGTACTTGGTACTGGTACATGCTGTTCTCGAAGCTGACCACCACACCCTGGGCGGCGTTGGCCAGCTCGACGTCGATGCGGGTGAGGGCGGGATTCCGTTGTGTGGAAACCAGCTGAGGATAGGACACCTTCACGGAGTACTTCGGCGACGACTGCGACGCTGAGATCGTCATAAGACGGAGGCCCGGCGTCTCGTCGGCAACGGTCGACTTCCCGTGAGGTCGGTTGTGAATCATCAGGATTGCCACTCCTGAGCCGCCAAGGACCAGCAGCACCGCAATGATTGCGACCACAACTCGCGACAGCCGTCTGCGCGATCGGCGCACTGGAGCGTTGTCATCGAGCCGAGTTGCCGCAGGTTGAAGAATGATGGTTCGGTCACAAGCTTCGGCGACGGCTGCATCGTGGGTCACGATAACTACAGGAACGTGCTCTGAGAGCTTGCGCAGAAGTGTGATCACAACACTTCGAAGTTCGGGATCGAGGTTCGCCGTCGGCTCGTCGGCGATGACGAGGTCCACATCTCGAGCCAGCATGCGGGCGATCGCGACCCGCTGGCCCTGACCTCCGGACAGGCTCGCGATGCGTTGATCGGCAAGGTCGCCCATGTCGACTTCGCACAGTGCACGCTCGATTCGCCCGGTGTACTCCTCGGGTGGAACCCCGGAGTCGGTCAAATCCTGTTGCAGCATTTGGCGAGGCGTGCGGTCCGGAAGGAGTCCGAAATCCTGCGGGATGAAGCCGATACGGCGGAGGTGACGCTGGCGATCGGCGTCTCGTCGAAGATCCTGCCACTCGGAGCCGAGGACTTCGACGGAGCCTTGGTATCCAGACTGCAAGGTGCCAGCCAGCAGCTCGACGAAGGTGCTCTTCCCTGCTCCGCTCGGGCCGGTAATGGCGATGAGGCCCCGGCCGCTCACGTCGAGCGCGGGAATGCGGAGTATCTCCGGACCGCCCGGATACGAGTAAGCAAGGTCCCTGATCCGGATCAGCGGAGCGACTTCGACCACTTCAGCCCTCCCGGCGCAGGATGTTCGGGCTCTTGCCGGCCGCAACCCAAGCTGGGATCAGGGCAGCGAGCACGGCCAGGAGAACGGTGGCGGGGAAAGCTGCAAGAAGAGAGAAGGGCGTGAAGCGAACGGGAAGGACTGTGACTTGTCGGAGCAGCAGCCCAGCTCCTATTCCGACGACCTCTCCGATTACACCGCCGACGAGCGCAGGCTTCAGGATCTCGATAATGAACTCACCGACCAGTCGAGACCGAAACGCGCCGCTCTGTCTCCTTATCGCGATCTCTGCCCTTCGCGAGCGCATCAGGACGACGCCGACGGTGAAAGTCGTAGCGGCGGTCTCGGTGAGCATGGCAGCAGCGACGACGGCCGTGAGCAGGGTGAGGATCGTGTCAATGCGAGCGATGCTCGCGGTAACCGCAGCGGGACTGACGCGAAAGAAGGGCACGTTCAGGCGATGGTGAATGTCGTAGGAGACGCCGAAGGCCACGGACATGAGCAGGACTGAGAAGCCGACTCCGACTCCAACCGAGATCGCCGCTGCAAATTGCCACGATCTACTGCGCGAACGATCGGATACCCTCACCGGGCTCAGTACTCGCGGTGGCGAAGCGCGCGGACTCTGCAGCACTCCACTTCCTTCCGTCGACCTAACGAGCCTACGTCGCTCTATGGAGCCTGCCCGACAAATACACCAACCAGTTGCCCCAACGCCCCCCACGTCGACACGTGCGGTGCCCACGTCCCGCGCCGGCTATCTCTCCAGACGCTTTCGAGCACCCGATCGCCTCGACGATGGCTTTGAGAGGCGCGGCCAGCCTCCGCCCGGGCAGGCGAGGAAAACTCCGCCTTCCGGCAAGCGAGGAGTTCCGGGAATCAGAACCAGGCAACGGCGATCTTGACTCGCTTCGAGAGGTGCTTCGAACTGAATGGCGCAAGCGACGTGACCTCCGACGACGGTGAAGTGCCGGTTTGGGTAGCGCCGTCTGCCGGAGGCAAGACTACTGGGGGGATGTGTCGTTGCAACGGTTGGCCTCTCGTCGCGCGACTGGAGATCCCATGGGGTGAAGGGTATCCCCATCTCAGCGCACGAAGCCTGCAAGCAGATAGGTCGGATGTCGGTCGAGGCTGTAGCGCGCTCGGTCGTATCGCCTCGTCATACGCGGGTCGGCGTGACCCACCGCGTCGTGCACGTCACGGCTCACACCAGCATCCAAACTGAGTGTCACGAAGGAGTGCCTCAGGTCGTGCGGGTGGATGGTCCCAGCCTTTGACGGGACCGCAATCGCTGCCAGTCGTCGGAGGAGCCACCACAAAACTGCCTGGTCGAGTCTGCCCCCACTGGCCGTGGCGAAGAGTGGGCCATCAGCTCGGTCACCGAGATAGTCGTCGATCGCGGCCGCAGCACGTGGGGCGAGAGGCACCGTCGCCCGCTTTCCACCCTTTCGCGTGATCCTGAGGACCCGGTGTTCGCGCTCGGTGTCGAGGTCGGCTACGTCGGCCCCGAGGGCCTCTGAGATCCTCAGACCGTTCATCGCGAGCAACAGGATGAGAGCGTTGGTCCTCACGCCATGGGCAGATGCGGCTTCCAGAAGCACCTCGTCAGCTTCATAGTGCAGGCCGTTGCCTTCGTGCGGCAGCTCGAAGTGGGTGGCCTTCTCGTTCCGGCTGATGAGCGTGAAGGTAGAGGGCGCGTAGAAGACGCCATCGATCTCGATACGTGCCTGCGACCGACGATCGCGGCTGCGTTCGGGCTCTTGGCGGAAGACGTGCAGGTGAGGACCGCCTGGGCTCCACCTTCGTACTTACTGGCTCTTGGAACGCGAAGATGGACAACAAGATGTCGTAGGAGGCGTCCAAGGGAAGTGTGAAGCACCGTAGTGATTCACTCGACCCGACGCATCACATCAAATTGCACGGATACTACCCCTGCTACAGGCGGCGTGGCCTAACATCGGCAGCTAGTGGAGTAGCCCTACGCCCCAACACGACCACCACTTGACTGGGAGACCTCGAATGTCACCGAACACAAAAGGAGAAGATCGACGACGACTCCACGCTATGAAGGTCCACCAGTGGCTTCCCGAATGGAACGAAGTCGAATTCGACAGTAAGCACTTCCGCGCCAAGCCACCGGAGAGTTTCTTCCTCTTCACTATCCCAGCTACCGACCTGCGCGCGTTATCGGGCATCTTCCGTCGAAGCACTCATGGAGGGATCGCACGATCTCGCGATCTCGGCATCCAGCGCCGCCACGACGCTGAGCGCTCAGAAGAGATTCACGACTTCGTGTCACACGGCTTCCCGTGGTCTGCGTTGAGCAATCAGCGCAGAGAGTCCGGAGAATACAATGACCTAAAGAAGCCGGGCTGGCTACCGACGGCCATCGTCGTCAATATCCTCAAGGGGGACGACCAGAGGCACGGAACTGTCGTTCACGCCTCAGATGTCATTCAGGTTGAAGAAGACAATGACGCCGGAGCTGAACTAGTTCTGCCACTGTCATTCGGAGCGCCCGACTGGCATCCGACGGGTTTGGCTCCTATCGAAGTGATCGATGGTCAGCATAGGCTTTGGGCATTCGAAGATCGTCATTTTGCTCCTGGATTTTCACTCCCAGTTGTGGCATTCCACGGACTTGATATTAGCTGGCAGGCGTATCTCTTCTACACCATCAATATTAAGCCAAAGAAGATCAATACGAGCCTTGCCTTCGATCTCTATCCGCTGCTGCGAACGGAGGACTGGCTGGAGAGGTTCGAGGGTCACCCAATTTACAGAGAAACTCGCGCCCAGGAGATCACAGAGGCACTCTGGTCGTATCCGGGTAGTCCGTGGCAGGAGCGAATCGACATGCTCGGCGTGCGTGGCGTACGGATGGTCACGCAGGCAGCGTGGATTCGGTCACTACTTGCAACTTTCGTGAAGGCGTATGAATCTCGACGGGCAAAGATTGGCGGGCTGTTCGGAGCGCCTCTTGGGGCCGACCGACCAGTCTTGGGTTGGAGCCGCCCGCAACAGTCGGCCTTTGTGATCCTCTTGTGGCAGGAGCTACGTGATGCGATAGCTGCCACCTCTTACGAGTGGGCCGCGAATCTCCGTGAGGAAGACAACACGTCGCCGACTGATGCTGCCTTTGCTGGTAGGTTCAGCCTCCTGAACACCGACCAGGGCGTCCGTGCTGTGCTGGCGGTTGCCAACGACCTGTGCTTCGTCTCAGCTTCCAACCTGGGACTCGATGAATTGGAATCAGATGAAGTCGGTAATGGCACATCCGAGGCTGCGATCTCCAGTGGACTCACGATGTTCCGGCGGGCAAAGGTTGGTCGCTTCCTGCGAGACATGGCGCAGAGCCTTGCGAGCTACGACTGGTGCACATCCGGAACTCCCGGTCTGAGCGAAGCCGAACGTTCAAGTAAGGCCCGTTTTCGAGGTGGAACCGGCTACCGGGAGTTGAGGAGTGATCTACTGCATCATCTGGCTGTGCAGGGTGGTGTGGTGGCTGACGCCGCAGCCGAAGTAGCGGACGCGCTCAGGTTCTAATCATGGCGTTAACACCCGCAGAGGCCTCTCGGCTTGCATCCGCATCCGCTCACGGAGTTCTTACCAGCGCGCGTAGAGTCGCTGGGCACCTACCGGGCAACAGTTGGTTGGGCGCAAGGAACCGGTACCGCGTCTCAACTATAGCCATTTTGGAGGCTGATGATAAGGGACACACGGTCCAGCAGCGACAGTTGGCTGAATACATCGCCTCGTCCGCGCCCCTGCACTGTTGCGACGCCTGGTCATATCTGGGCCGCGCAATCGGCTGTCATTTGCACGGTGACCCCAATGCGGCGCGGCATCTTGCCTATTACGCAGAGCTGCGCGCCGCGATTGCCCTCTTGGCTACACAGGGTATTGGAATCTTCAATGACAGACACTTTGTGATCGATCAGAATGCGGCAGTAACTCGACTTTGTACCAAAAAGGGTACCCATAGGGCAACCTGGGATGTTCTGGAGGCTTGGGCAAGCCTGCCACAGGCTTCCACGGCGTTAGGGAACGTGCTCCTACCAGGGGGACGCCCGATGTCCGACTGGATCGCCTCGCTTCCAGGTGGCGCTTCGTGGCAGCCACTCGCAACGGACTGGCTCCTGACCATGGGGCTCGATCTCCGCTTTTTGAGCGATGACCGAGATGCGCGCAACGAGGCCAGCTACCGACCCATGTATCTTCGCCAACTTACTTCTTTGCCCTCGCCCGAAGCTGCGTCGGTTGCCGAGGAGATGTGGCACCTTCTTGAACCTGCGCCGCCGTTGTCATTTGATCGACTTGACCGCCACCTGTTGCGGTTGTCACTTGAGGGGGCGGTTCGAAGCACAAGGGGGCCGCGCACTCTTCGAAACGCTGCACAATTCGCTCGCTTAGTGGAAGCAGCAGTTCGTGCCTGCGTGGACTCAGGGTCCCAAGCAGGCCTGTGGACGTCATTCCTATTACGGTCCGACGAGCCGGATGACCCACGAACCTTGTCCTTGGCTCGCGAAGTTCGCCAAGTCTGGGAACCGGATCATCACGTCGCCGTAATGGCGCGAGCCTTGCTTCTACTCCGAGTAGCAAGCGGAGCAACGCGGCAGCTCCTTGCGGATTCCGGAATCGGGTTCGATCGTCTCGCATTCTGGTGGGGGCCGTACGGAGAAGGTCGCGGCTTATGGGACGAAACACCGGCAGCTACCGAGCTGACTAATGGCTGGGCGGATTTCGAGGCCGTCCTGCAAGATATTCGGGCTTGGCTCGATGGAAGCGCAACGTCAGACCTGTCGTATCGTAGGTTGTTGACTGAGGTTCCGCGAAGCATGACAACGCTGACCAACATGGAGTTAGTCGGATTGTGGAGCCTCGCGTCATGAAGTACATGGGCTCCAAGCGATGGATGCTTGGCAATGGACTGGGTCGCCTGCTTGTTGAACGAGCCCGCACCGCACATCGATTTGTTGATCTCTTCGCCGGGACAGCAGCTGTCTCTTGGCATGTTGCCGAGAACACGGAGCTGCCGGTGCTCGCTGTGGATCTTCAGACGTACTCAGCGGTCATGGCGAGAGCCGTGATCGGCAGAACACGGAAATTGGTCAGTGAGGATCTCGCCGTCGAGTGGATCAAGCGAGCAGAGGAAGTCCGGGAGCAGTCCCCTTTGTGGGGAAGAGCGATGGCGTACAAGCCGGAGAACGTCAAGCCAGCCGATGTCTTGTCGGGACGTCGGCTATGCGACCGCACGGACTCGATCGTTACTCGTTCTTACGGTGGTTACTACTTCTCACCTCAGCAGGCCGTCACGGCAGACGCGTTACTAGAGGTACTCCCGGCCCACGAGCCGAAGCGATCGACGTGTCTTGCAACATTGATCTGGGCTACCACTCGCTGTGTTGCCTCACCCGGTCACACGGCACAGCCGTTCCAGCCAACCGAGACCGCTCTGCCGTTCATCCGTGAGTCCTGGTCGAAGGACCTCCTGGCAGCGTGCTATGAGATTCTTCCATTGATCGCCAATCGAGCAGCGAACTGTCCCGGGGAGGCCGTCGTAGGTGATGCGATCGAAATCGCATCGTTGGAGATTGGACGGGAAGACCTCGTTTTTGTCGATCCTCCATACTCCGCTGCTCAGTACAGCCGCTTCTATCACGTACTTGAAACTGTGGCTCGTGGTTCCTGCGGTGCCGTCAGCGGAGGCGGGAGGTACCCGCCGTTCGAGGAGCGACCCAGATCGCGCTTCAGCTTGGTGAGCGAAGCACCCCGCGCAATTAGGGACTTGTTGGAGGCGCTCGGCACGTCGGGCTGCACTGTTGTCATGACGTTCCCGCAGCACAGCTGCAGTAACGGCATGGTCGGTGAAGAGCTAATTACGATAGCCAGAAGATGGTTTGAGGTGGACGTGACGTCAGTCAATACTCGCCACAGCACGCTGGGTGGGAACAACACCTCCCGATCCGCACGTCGCGTGGGATTAGAGCTAATCCTGTCCTTGAGCCCTCGGCGACGAGTGGCAAAGAGGTTTGTACGTAACACGGCAGTTTGAGCTGTTGGTGGCGGAACACTTCACCCTGGTTCGGCTCCGTGATTAGCGCGAGCGCGCCTGACGTGGATAGCAATGAAGCCACCTGTAGGCTCATTCGCCGGGTTCTCCGGGCGCTCAGCGTCGCCGATCAGACGCGCGCCTCGGCTCGTCAGGCACCAACTTACGCACCTGCAGGCTTCGTGGACTGAAACCGGGCGGTCGGAGTTCGAGCCCCTCTGCGCCCACCGTCTTCGCGCCCGGCCTTGGTACAGAGCGGCTTCATCTCTGTTACCTTCGCTCTTGTCGGCGGAGAGGAGATGCCGGTGGATGACCTACTCAGCACGCTGAAGGACTGCGCGACAAGGCTCGATGACTATCGACGCCACCACACGCACCTTGGTGAGGAGAACACGAAAGCTGCGCTGATTGAACCGGTGCTGCGTTCGCTTGGGTGGAACACCTCTGACATCGAAGAGGTGTGTCGCGAGTACAGGCGGCTCTCCAACGACAATCCGGTCGATTATGCGCTCTTGCTCCAGCGAACGCCCCGGCTCTTTGTCGAGGCGAAGGATCTAGGGGCGAATCTTGCCGATCACAAATGGGCGAACCAGACGATTTCCTACGCGACCCAGGCTGGTGTCCAGTGGGTCGTGTTGACCGACGGAGCTGAATGGCGTGTCTTCAACGCACATGCACCGGTGCCGATTGAGCAGAAGCTCTTTCGGACGGTCCGCATCGACGAGGACCTGGACGGTGCCAAGACGGTGCTGGAGCTTCTGAGCAAGGACAACATGCGTGAGATGCGCATAGAGGAGCAGTGGAAAGGGTTCTTCATCGATCGAAAGGTTCACGCTGCCCTCACCCTGCTGTTCAGTGGCAGCGAGCCTGCAAAGGAGATCGTCTCTGCCGTCCGCCACCACTCCGGTGACCTGAAGCTGTCGGAGGTTCGCGAAAGCCTGGCGAGGGTTCGTGCTGTCTTCGATTTTCCAGCACCGCTTGACGCTCCGCACCCAATGCCGTTGGCGAAGCACGAACCCGCTTCTGCGACACGCGCTCTAGATGACGGTCATGTTCAGGAATCCGAGAGGGCTATCTCAGTGAAGAAGCTCCTTGACATGGGCAGGCTCTCGGTTGGAGCGATCCTCGAAGCCACCTATCATGGGCAGCGCTATACGGCTGAGGTTCTGTCGGACGGGCGAATTAACTACGCCGGGACTGTCTACAAGTCGCCTTCCGCGGCTGGCGGTGCCTTGAAGATTGCCGTGAAGCAGCCCGGAGAGACTGGCGACTGGACTCCGAGCACAGACGGCTGGTTCTTCTGGCGCGCGCGGGACGAGAAGACCGGGGAGCTTGTCACGCTGAAGGAGATCCGCCGTCAAGCGGCGGAAGGCCTCTAGCGCTCTTTCTACCGGTCACCATTACCTCTGGCGTAACAGTTCCTGCCGAGGCACTATGGACGCATGCCCGACGAGATCGCCTCGTTCACGCCAGAAGTCGCAGAGAAGCTGAAGACCTACGTTTACCGACTCATCGATCCTCGCAACGGCGAGACCTTTTACGTTGGCAAGGGTCAAGGCAACCGTGTCTTCGCGCACGTCCACGAAGAGGCCCACCAGCTCGACGGGGACGAAGGGGATAACAAGCTCAAACGTATCCACGAGATTCACCTCGCCGGCTTGGAGGTTGGCCACGTCATCCATCGCCATGGCATGGACGCAGCGACCGCCTTCCAGGTCGAATCCGCTCTGATCGACGCCTACCCGGGTCTCACCAACAACGACCCCGGCATCGGCAGCGCCGCATTCGGGGCTATGCACGCTGTGGAGATCGTGCGTCGGTACACCGCAGCCCCTGCCGTATTTCGGCATAGGGCTTTGCTCGTCAGCGTAAACCGATCTGCGACAGACGTGCCGCTGCTCGAGGCGACGCGCTTCGCCTGGAAACTCAGGCTCGCAAAGGCCCAGCGCTCCGAAGTGATCCTTCCCGCGCGTCAGGGCCTCATCGTCGGAGCCTTCGTCGCAACCCGGTGGCTCGAAGCCACCGCTGAGAACTTCCCTGGTCGGGAGACCCTGCCTGGCCGGTTCGGTTTCGAAGGCGAGGAGGCACCTGAAGAGATGCAGAGTCTTTACGTGGGCAAGCGGGTGCCGGACGAGTATCGCAGACCGGGTTCCGCCAACCCCATCCGGTACACCTGGCACTAACACCCGTAACTTCTGGCGCAAAGAAGCGCCCCAGTTCGACTAGAAGTAGCGCTCAGCGACACCGCATGTTGTCGAGAGCTGAGATGGCCTACTCGCCGAGTGGGACAAAGCCACTTTGGTCCGTCGACGGCGCCTCGTCGTGTTCTGATCTGAGTGCTCCCTGTTTCATCGAGAAGGGACGGTATCGCTGTCAGCTCGGGTGCGAGCTAAGGCCTCCGTCATAGAGACCTCCGCTCGGTCGTCCGGCCCGTTCGGGCGTTGAAGCTATCGGCATTGAATGTGCGAATCTCCTGTCGAGTCCAAGGACTGGTAGTCCTCCGTGATCACGGACCAGACGGCGCTCGTGCCAGCCAGTGGCAACAGACAAGAACGTGTCTCATAGTGGTTGAGCTCTAATCATCTCCTGCAAATCGAGAAAGTGCTTCTCCGTGTACAGAATGTTCACTTCCGACCCACACATTTCGATTGTCAGGCCCGGTTCGCCGCTCCCGCCCTCCCGTCGACTTCGCCACCGACTTATCTGATCGAGGATGTCATCCGCAATAATGGCGCCATAGAGAAACTTGGCGCAGCATGTGGGGCATAGACAGAGCATGCAACCTGGCCTATCAATCCAGCGCGCTCTTGTCGATGACACAAGGTAGAGACTCTCGAAGTACGGCGAGCCGTCGAGTTTCGCGAACCCGTCCTGGCAGATCTGGCACCGTCCACTGTATTGCTCGAGCAGGAAGTTTCGCGCCACAGCATTCTTCGGCGCCCACTCCTTCCGGGTAACACGGCGGAAGCGGGTCTCCGGGGGCGGTTCCCCCCTCCGCCGCTGTTCTAACTCCTCTTGAATTCGCTCGCGTCGAAGCTCAGGGTTGGCGACCAAACCGCCGGACTCCCCCTCTTCGACGTCATCGCGATCATCAGGCGCTTCCCAAGTTGGTCTGGCGAAGGCCCTCTCCACCTCCTCAGAGAAGGCTACCTCGCTGTCAAAGCTTTCCTCTCGTTGCAGATCTTCAGGCTCCGGTCCCGCCGCCGCGAGACGTTCCTCGATCATTGCGACGAGGCTCGGATCGCGGCTCAGTGCCCGCAGCACTGTGGCAGGGACACCGAGCTCCCGGCTTGCTTCATCAACAGCCGGTGTCACCAAACCAAGAGCCCGCGCCAACGAATCATCGCGCTGGTAACTCTCGTCGAGATCATCCAGTGACAAGTCCGCCGACGGAACGTGGCAGCCTCCACTCCGGTCGTAGATCCATTCTCCTGAGATCACGCTGTTGCCCAGCGGTGATATGAGATGCGACTGCCACGAGTCTACGTATTCCCGTCGCTTTGAATACTCAACCAGTCCCGCTATGAGGTGCACATTGGGCAGCAGCAGCTCGTTCCAGATGAAGAGCGAGCGCTCTAGAGGGGGATTCTGAACGGCAAAGCCCAGTCCATCCACGTCCGCGTTCGGATCAAAGCGATCAAGACCACGAGCGTGCCAGCCGAACACATCGACAATCGGAACGTGACCTCGGCTGTTGAAGCTCCTTGCCGAGACACGGACGACAGAGCGAACGCCCAGCTCGCTCAGCTGCCGGTGCCAGGGGTCATATGCCTGATCGGCGAACCAAGCGTCGGGATTGCCTTCGAAATACATCCTCAGTTCCGCGCTCGGCCAATAGGCCGAACTCGGACAACTCAGTCGGCGGACGCCTGTTGCGGCATTCTCCACCTCCAGGAAGGGGGTGGAGCAGAGGGCCATTGCTAGCTGGGTGCGGCGCACGCCCTCCGCCTTATCCAATGCTTCGCCGATCAACCGCATGTCTCGCATGTGATCGCGCTCGCGGGCATCTGTGCCCTCTCGATACCACGGAAGGATCCGATCCATCACCACGGCAACAAAGTCGGGCTTAGTGAGGCCCAGCCGCTCCAAGAACGGTCCGGCGCGCGGATCCTGCGCGATCGAGCTCCTCACAATCTTCATTCCCGGCGTTTGAATCTCTGAGGGCAAGTAAACCACAGGCCGTCCTGACGCGTCGAACGGGAGGACCTGACTGCCGTCTTCAAGACGGATAATCGGCTTACGTCGGGCCACTCCGGGATTGCCTAGCTTGTCTCGTTGCCGCCAGAGCGCTGGTTGCCCTTCAAGAAAACTGTAGAGACGAGCAATCCATTCGTCTGTCTGTCCCTCAAGAAACATCTGTGTCATACGCCCGACGACGCCTTCTGGCTCGAGCACCTCGATGCCGAGGTCGTCTCTCAAGTAGTTCCAGAGGGCGGGGAACCGGTCGACTGTGATGTCTGACGCCAACCAGTACAGCGGAGCGCCCTCAGCACAAAGCGCGCCTAACTGTTCGGGATCGAGCAATTCTCGCAGATCGCCGCTGCGCGCCAACTTTGCCCTCACTGAGCGCACGTAACGCTCGCCAGACGGAAGCAACTCCAACTCCTGGAACGCGATGCGCGAGGCTTCAAAGAGGGGACGAAACATAGTCCCTGCTCCGAAGTAGAGGGCCGAAATCGGCAGACTCGCGAGAACAGCCGCATTGAGTCTTCTCCCATCGCGTAACTCCCCCAGCACGTCTCGCAACAGAAGCGCGGTCTCGGCAACAAGACGACGGTTCCAGTCGTCACCTTCGGGAACGTTGTCCCGCCCCGGCGTAGTCCGATACGGGCCCTGGATAAGGAATCCCAGGTGCGTCTCTTTCGCTGTCGCGAAGAACGCTATCAGCGGCGAGCGCTCAACCGCCCGCAGTCCCGGCTTATCAGAGTCAGACGAATGTAGGAACGCGCACTCGACCCGGAGATCCGGCTGAGTAGGATCGACGCATCGAGACCAGACAGACCACTTTTCGGTGAGTAGTCGTCCATTCCCCTTCTCGCAGAGCGTGACGGTGAGGCCTTCCCGTGTTCGTTCCAGGGTCGCGGGGTCGACTGAGCTTCCCTCAACCTCGATACGTTGTACATTCCTGAGAAACAGGATGGTGCGCAGCTCAAGCCGCTGCAACGCCGCCGCAATCTCTTTGATGGCCACTTCAGGTGGACGGTTAGGCCGATCGAACGGAAACACGAAGCGCGTTTCGTCGGGTCTTAAACCGTCCGGCGAGGGCGACGCAAAAGGACGGATGTAATCCCGGATGGTGAAGTGCTCATCGCGGCAGTGCACTTCGGGTGACCGCGTGTATGCGTAGACTGATTTGAATCCGACCCCGAATTTTCCGATTTGATTGAGTTTGTCCTTCTTCGTACCAGCCACAACGCCACAAATACCGATCACATCGGCGGCGGTAAAAGGTCGACCGTCGTGGCTCACCTCCAAACGGTCTAGTCGCAGATGGAACGACAGCACCGTCGCTTCCGCGTCCTCGGCGTTCTGAATGAGCTCAAATATGAAGTGGGTACGATCCGGGTACAGGTCCGCCAAGAACGCTAGATGCGCCGTTTCCTCCCCGTACTTACGGATATTCGAATATCGGATCGCCTCGTAATCGCTAGCCACGAACAACCTCGACGACTCCTGCGGCAACTCGTCTCGTCACGATCTCGATGTCCCGGGCTCGCTCTAGAGCCAATCTTCGCGCCTCGTATTCAGCCTCGATTCGGCCAAGCTCCGAGTTTCGCATTCGGATGATTCTCTGCTCAGTCGCTTCCTCCAGGTCCCGGCGCACACGCCGCAGCCGGTTCTCATAAAACGCCTCCAGGCTCCCAAGCCGCGAAGTGATCAGTGCTTCGTTCTCCTCTCCGAGCGCCCGCAACGAGCTTCGCCGCCGCTCTTCCGCTGTGCTGTCGAGCCCGTGCAAACGTTCGAGGACCGTGGCAAGCGTCCGCGATTCGGCCAAGGCGTAGGGCTCTGCTACCGCGAGGAGGCTGAGCAAAGCCGCGGCCACGTTCTCCGAGACTTCACCAGTCTCGAGTCCTGACGCCAGACACACCAGGCTCATACCGGCCCGCGCTGCAATCGTCTCCCAGATTTCGCACGCGAATACGTACGTTCCCGCTTCGAGCGTGTTGCTTCGCGCACGAAACACCCCGACAAGCGGCGCCGATTGATCTAGGCGATACGCGGTAGCAAGTCGGGCGAGTGGGTGAACCGGCGTGACGAAGTCGACATCTCTTCGGTCGAGCGCGGTGGCCTGATCAAAGGTGAGAAGGACTTCGCCTCCTGATTCCAACCTTCGAACAAACGAGATTGCCACCTGCCCCACGAGCCCTTGCTGTCTCGCAAGACCAGCGAGGTGCCGACGGCTGCCGTCCGAGAGACGAAGGCGCATCACGCGCCCACCGTCGGCAAGAAGCTCCCCCTTGATCACGTCCTCTCTAAGGAACGACGCAACGAGCGCTTCAAGATCTGATGGCGCAACGTATCTTCCGCTGGCGAGGACATCGTCGACTTCCTCAACAAACGCTTCTTCGAGTCCAAGTAGATCGCCGCTGGCCTCCTCCAATCGCCGCTGCTCATGCGCAAGACGAAGTGCATTGTCGGCAAGTTGGTGAGAGCGAGCATCCGCCTGCTCGATAGTCAGGGTCGTATCAAGCGCCAAACGAGTGAGATCCTGCACCAGCTCACCGAGGATTTCTTCGAGGTCACCCACTGCGTCCTCGAAAATGCCAAGGCGCTCAAAACAGCGAAAAAAGATGCGTTCTTCGACTGTGCCCGGCGTTATGAAGTTGAAGATAAGGATCTTTTCACTACGCTGGCCAAACCTGTCGATGCGACCGATTCGTTGCTCAAGGCGCATTGGGTTCCAGGGGATGTCATAGTTCACGAGCCGGTCACAGAATTCGTAATCGAGTCCTTCGCATCCGATCTCTGACGAGAGCAGGACGTCGACTGCTTCGGGCTGTGAACGATTCAATCGAAATCTCTCGCGAAGTGCCTCACGTTCCGCGTCATCCACGCGACCCGTCACGACACCCACTCGGATTCCCGCGTCCGAGAGCCGCTCCTGCAGGTAAGCGATCGTGTGTAGGAAGAAAGAAAAGACAAGCACTTTGCCAGGGCTCGCCGGGTCAAACATCGTGTCCTTCACGACTCGGAAGAGTTCCTCGAACTTCGGATCCTCGCGGGGTAGTGCCTTGGCGATTCGGCGAAGACTCTCAGCCATTTCGACGAGGCCATCCGGAAGAATGACGGAATCCTCCTCCACCTCAGGATCGTCCGTCAGCTGGGCCGTGTTAAATCCGTTCGCGTCGAGAATCTCGTCTACGGCCGTCGCCAGCGCGTTGATCGAACTAGCCGCCTGCCGCTCCAAGGTGTCAATAACGAGACGAACGACTCGAGGATCGTAACGTGCAAGCAGTACTCCGCGACGGAACTCAAGTAGGGCGTCGTAAGCGCGACGCTGAGCTGGCGTGAAGGACACTGAAACAGTATGTGGCTCTCTGACGGTAAACCGTCCGATGTCGCGGCGTCGAGTGCGGTTGACAAGGTGGGCCAGCGAGTGCAGCTCTTCTAGTTCACGGACGCACCTCACCCGATCTTCGTCGCTTATAGGTATCGGTCTGTCCATGAGGGCCATGACGGCCTCGTAACGGGGATCCTCCCGGAGAACGCTGCGCCCCCACGACGTGCTCGCGGCCGTTCGCAGCGCATCGCTTGCCTCGCGCTGCCAATCGACACCTGCGTACTGACCGGACCTGAGCAAACGCATGGCCCGAGTGATGTGTCGATTCGGCTCGATGACATCTGCGAAGACGGACTTATCGGGAAAGAGGTCCGGGCGAAGTACATTGAGGAGCACGAAGAGATCATCGGCGTGAAGCTGCACTGGCGTTGCGGTCATCAATATGAGGGCCTCGGTTAACTCGCCAAGATGCTGAATGAGTCGGTGTGACCCAGTACCCGGAGTTCGCAGGTGATGCGCCTCGTCAGCGATCACGAGGTCGAATCTAGGTGGCGGATCCAGTTCCAACAGGCCCGGAGAGTTGGCATCACCAACCAGGTACTGCTCCAGACGGAATAGCTCGTAGTGCACTATGGACCTCGCGTACTCAACCGGCCATTCACCGTCGAGGTGCACTTCGTCGAGGCAGTATCGCAGATTCGCAGGGGAAAGGACGCGGAAGTCCTCGTCGAAGCGCCGCATCTCCTTACGCCACTTCGTGGTGAGAGCCTTCGGGCAAAGAACGAGGACGCGCTCAACAGACTGGCGGGTCTCGAGCTCCTTCATGATCAGGCCGGCTTCGATTGTCTTGCCGACCCCGACGTCATCGGCAAGCAGCAGACGTGGTCTGTCGGCTCTGAGGATCCTGAGCACGGGCTTGAACTGGAAAGGAATGTACTGGATGCGCGCCGCGCGGAGCGCGTAGATGTGATCGAGTTGGGGGTTCGCGAGGCGAGTCGCCACAAGCCCCGCCCGGAGCGTAGCCGGGTCGAGCAGCTTTCGATCGAGGAGGGATCGTTCCAACAAGTCTGGGGCTTCAATCGCAGCACGAACCAACTGATCCTCGAAGTAGTCGCGAACGACGGCTGCTGAATGGAAAACGCGGTAGCGGCGGCGACCTTCTACCTGCGGAAGTTCCGCGACTATCGGGCCCCGTCGTGTCAGGTCAGCGCGAAGCGCGACAACCTGACCTACCTGGAATTCTTCCGTCGACTCCATCTCGCTTCCCAATGCTTCCCTCAGAAATGTCCCGTGACAACGAGGATAGCTTTGCCTCAGGAGTGCCTCTCTACCGAATCGGTTTGAAAGCGTCTGGTGACTCTAAGACGGACAGACGCCAGTTTCGACACACGAATGTTCTAGCCACCTTGCGAAGGCTCGGAGCTACGACTGCGTGATGCCGCAGTTGATGACGAACTGAGCTCTTTCCAGCAGCGTCAAGCCAAGGCCGACTTGACTCTCGCCGCCACGTCCACAATCAGCGTGGCGTCGAGCCCCTCGTTTTCGGTGGTCGTGAAGAGGTTGACTCCTTCCCGGAACCCGTTGGCTTCGTACCACGCCTTCTTCCAGTCCCAAGACCGCCGGTAGTCAGGCCGGGCCAGCATGCCTAGGTGCTCCCACAACAACACGTCGCCAGCATCGTCGACAAATGTGAAGTCGGGCCGCAGGCGGCCGGGTGCCGCTGTTCCCTCCAAGGGCCGTTCGTACTGGTAGTTCAAACCCTCAGCATGTAGGTAGTTCGCTATCACCAGCTCAGACTTGCTACGCACCAACTCACCCCGGATGGTGCGATGGACCAGATGCTCGGCGTAGGGGACGTGCTCATAATCGCGGCGAACGCCGCCCACGAAGAGGTTCGAGTTACGACGCGCAGTCTCAGATCGCTCGGGCCGGGTGAGGTCATAGAGAAAGGTCGGGTCGGTTCCTTCTATGAGGAGCACAAGGCGATCGCGGGATCGCGTGAGAGCCGTGTAAAGCAGCTCCCGAGTCATGAGACGTGTCTGTTTGGGCAGAATCACGTAGACGACACCGAACTCGCTCCCCTGCGCCTTATGTACCGTCAACGCGTACGCAAGTTCGAGCGGACTGTCCCCACCAGCAAACTGTGACTTCCGATAGGCGAAGCGAACATCCGGACGATTGGCGAAGGCTACGTTAAGTGAGTTCTTGAGTGCCTTCGGCGCCGGAGCGGCGACTCCGAGCTCGCCATTTGCAAGGTACTCCTCGACTCGTTGTTTGTGGCGACCGTCCCACCCGGACGTGCGCCCGTTTCTCACCAGTATGACCTTGTCACCCCAGACGATCTCCTCATCCCCGAGCTTCACGCCCCACGGTTGGCGCGCTGCGCGCAGTGTGTCGGCGCGAAAGGTTCGCTGAACCCAGCGATTGACGTCGTGGACTCCGTGAGGATGGCCACGGACCGGTGACAGAATCTGGAATCGCTCGGCACCATCGTGATCGTCATAGGGCACCCAACCCTCCTTGGTAAGCCCGAGGGCGTTGATGTTGAAGCTCTCAAGGTCGTCCGAATCGGCCATCCGGAAGGATGTGACGAACAGTTCGCTGAGCTTCGACCGAAGCCCATCAGGCGTCTCCCAGAACTCAAGCTGGAGATCGTTGAATGACCCGCCCAGCTCCAGGTCGCTGAGCACCCTGTCCGCGTCGATGGGCTGTAGCTCACGTGTGTACCAGGAGGCCAACCGGAGCGCATCCGAAGGTGCTCCGGCTGTCGTGCGAAGTTCCGTGGTTAGTCTGGCGAGGGCGCCCGCCACATGATCGCCGCTAGCCCGAGCCTCATCGAGATACTCGACAAGATCAGCAAAGGGCCGACCGACTCCGATGGGGGGAAGTTGATTGGGGTCTCCGACAAGAATGAGGCGCTCGACATGTGCCATGTCGAGCGCGAACAGTACGGCGGCGAGATCTTCCAGGGTGAGCATCGAGCACTCGTCGATGACAACGGTGCGTTCCTTTCGATAGAGGTCTGTCCCGGTGACCAATGGGCGTTGGCGGACGCCGTCGTAACGGCCGAGCTGGTAAAGGAACTGCGCAACGGTCATAGCCGTCGCGCCCGTCTTCTGGCCGAGACGTACCCGCGCCTTGCCGGTGGGAGCAAGAAAGAGAATGCCGTCCTTGGCGAGGCGGTCGGACTTCAATAGAGCGCCGAGGACTGTCGTCTTGCCCGTCCCGGCGCGTCCGACAAGGACCGAGAGGCGCCTAGTCGTCAGGGCCTCAAGAGCGCTCGCCTGCTCGGTCGTCGCTTGGCGGCTCCGCTCGTCCGTCTCGGCGAGCTGGGAGTCGCCCTCACCGAGCGCCAGTGTTAGGAGGCGGGCCCAATCCTCTGCAAGTGATGCAACGTCACGCTGAGCTCGCTTGGCTAGGACGCTTCGAAGCTTGTCCTCCAACGTCTTGAGTTCGACCAGCTGCAGGCACGAAATGTGGGTTCCCTGGTCAGGATTAACGAACACGTCGAGGCGTTCTACCTCGTCGGCGAGTTCTGACACATGCGCGCCGACCCATGCGGTCGGCACCACACAGGGGCGTTCAAGGTCAAGTTCGCCTATTCGGGTGAGTGCGTCGTCCTCGCTCAGGAGGGCGTCGCCCTCCTCAGCGGCCCGCCGCAACACCGTTACGATCGTCGCTCGAACCCGGCGCTCGTCGAGCGGAGATTCGAGAGCTGAGGGCGGCGGCACTGGGTGCTTGGCGAGGATGGTTGCATCCGGTAGCAGGCCCCGATCGATCACGCCGAGACCTACCGGATGCTCCTTGGCGTCGCCAAGGTCGAGTTCGGCGATGCGGTACGGATTCGCGAGAATCTGCAACTCGTCCACAGGTGCTCGCACGGTGCCCTGTCGCATGCGGCGATCAAACCAACGCTTGGCTTGCGCCGGACTGAGAGCGAACCGCGATAGCAAGTGGAGCAGCGCCCTCTGATCGTCTGTTAGTGCTGTCCAGGTCTTCGCGACGACTGCGACGTCCGCGGCGTAAACAGACTGAGGAGGTTGACAGCGACCTTCCAGAATTGGACTAATCACGGGCCAAGGATCTGTGTCGTTCGTGATCGCTCCACGAACCATCAGCTCCAAGACGAGGGCCGTTCCAAGTCGGAGACCGAGTGCCTCAAGAGTGGCCCCGGTTCCAGGAAAGGCACCGCGATCAGACCAAGCAGAGGCAATTTCAGCATTGATCCACTCCTCCCGACGTTCCCACGGCCCCTTCGATATACCGTGCTGCCGGATCCTTCGGACCGATTCGAGGGCGCGCACAAGCGTGGACAAAGTGATGTCCGGAGTGGAAAGCTCTCCCGCGTAGGAAAACGCCATTATATGGCTCGGCTCCGGGACAACGGCAATCTCCGTCAGCAGATCGACGCGGCGCGCATCTTCAACAGGATCTCCCGTGGGTTCCAGGTAGTCGTGGTACGGGAGGATGAACCCGTCGTGACCGTCCGGTCGCAGCGAGTGACGAATTATTCGATCCCACAACGGGTAGACGGGCCCACTTCCCGCTTCGTAGTAAAGAGGTGGGCCGACCGCGTCTATCCTCCCGATGCCGACAACAAGACGATTAATTTTGTCGCCGAGCGGATGCCCACTCTTCGTGTAGAAGGTGATAAGAGAACGTCCTTCGGTCAACCGCCCGAAGAAAAGCTGACCAAGCGCCTCCTGTCTCGCCGCCGAGAAGACCCACGGCGAGTGGAAGGGTGGCTCCTCGTCAGGAGGAAGCTCCACCGGAAGAGAGTCGTCAATCCGCTCCTGACTCTCGCGCAGCATCCACAGAAACGGCACCGCGAAGGTTGAGTAAGCAGGTACCTCTACGCGCGTCGGCCGGAGGTGACCGTGAGTCGAGGCAGCTCGAGTGATGCTCTGGTAAGGATGCTCGACCACCCTCCACCATTCACTGTCGTTCATGAATGCTGCGCTCTCGGCAATGCACGGTGGGAGTTCATTGGCACCGAGTGTCCCAAAAGGTTGCCCAGCGACAGCCTCCTCCGCCTGCTCGTTTCGCGCTTCACGAATGCGATCGAGATCGACACAGAATGAGTTAGCTGAGGGACTCCGACACACGCAGCCGCTCCACCGGTTGTCGTGCCAGGCGACTCGGACGTTGAGGTGACTAATCATCACGATCCTGACTTTACGACTCACCTGCTGGCTCGACCGACTGGACGTCACCCAGTAGTTCTCAACGGGGTCACTTCCCGATGATCCGGGCTCCGCAACTATGCCGCCTACGTTGGCAGCGTGTTGGAGGCGCCCGCGCCGGCCTTCAAGGAGGTACCAGTAGTACGAGAAGGGCGGGAGGCGCTGCTGGCACGAGCAGCTTCTAGCGCTTCGGCTGAGTGAAACCTAAAGCACGTTCGTACGAATTGGTGTGGCCTAGCCGTCCTGCGTTGTCACGCTCACACGGTTCAGGTGAAGAGCGAAGCCCATGTTGCTGAGTTGGCGTCCGCTTTGCATCAAATTCAACTTGCTGAAGAACGGGAGCCAATCGTTCCCATGCCGGGACGAGTTCGCGATCACGATGTACGAGACTGCATACCTCGAGCGATCCACGTGTTCTACGGACTCGGGTACAAGGCTGAGCCACTGGGATTTCGACACCGCGCTTGCGGTCTGATTGATAACGGCCCTGATCTGGTCACGGAAGTACCCATCCTGAAGGAGCGTCGTCGCGGAGACGATGCCCTGCGCGAACAGGTGGCTGAGTGTCGACGATCGTGACTTTCGTTTGACGTGAACCAGTTCACCGTTAGAGGCGAGAACGTCGCAGAGTTCGATCCCGCTCGACGCTCCGCCTGGTCGCTTCACCTGCGCGTCCAGCAGTAGGAACCGTGATTCATCGGAGTCAGCGAGCCTCGTGTTGTACTCGCGCTCGGTTTCTCCCGGACGGGCGTCAAGCAACGGCAGAGAACCGGGCGAAATGGAAGCGGCAAACGAGTCGACCTCCGAGACCAGCGAGTCGCTGACGGAAAACCAACGACCTTCGATAAGAACGTAGAAGCTCGAATCGAGCCGCTGCTCGCTGACGAGACATTGGTGCAATGTCCACCGCGCGTCGAACTCGCTGGAACGACTGAAGCGGATTGACACGCGTCGGGACTTCATGTTCTCGAGCGTCAGCTCGGCGCGTTTCACACCGAGCTGGGCCAAGTACGCGTCCAGGTCGAGGTCGTCGTACTCAACGCTCCGAGTGCCAGTGATCTTGAAGGTGTCGATGTCCTCCCAACCGATCGCTTCTGGCATGGCCATGTGAGTGCTCGACGTGTCGCCGACCCGGAGCTGCTCCACGAGCTGCTCGTCAAGCGCATCGCGAACGGCGGGGTCGGCGACGAGTCCCAGGTGGTCGATCCACGCAAAGTTCTCCTTGTAGGAGTCCTCTTGATATGCCGCAAGAAGCTCCGCGCACAACGTCGAGAGGGCAGAGGAAGCGATCTCCACATTCACGACAAGAGCGTCAGCACCCGACAATCTCTTTGCGAGCGATTTGTCGCGAGGCTCGCCGGTCACGGCTCGAAGGATGTCCCGAGAAATGTCAACCCCGAACGCTGGGAGTTCCGAGCTCCGGCTTACCTGGGTGTTCTTAGTAACGACCATATCTTCGAAGGTCTTTGTGTCCAAACTGCGGATCTGGCTCGGATCGATCCTGTTGAGTGCGACCCGTAGCCCGAATCGGTGTTCGATTCTCGACAGGTCGAGGAAGCCGCGGCCGTGGCCAAACGTGATGGCGAACAATCGCTGGCTTGCCTTCAGGACCAGCAGTCCAGAGGCCGATGCGGAAAGAAGCCGCTGGGGCGGTGCAGTGAGTAGCGGTCCAACGAAGGACACCCACGCGGGCGGAGTCGCGGGACGCGACTCGTAATAGAAGACACCCTCAAAGCCACAGTCAGGACTGAGTTCGACGGAGGAGGGTGTTTTGTCACGGTTCAGCGCCTGAGCAGGTTCGGCGACCTCTTCTCCAAGGAGGTAGAGCGTCAGGCGAGTCAAAGCCATCGACGACATCCTTCTGTCGCAAGCTCGTATCTATGTTAGGCCAATCTCGCGCGGCAGGCTGGTCGAACCGCAGGAGAAGTGTTGACCCGTTAGCGCTCAGGTGTCAACGCGAGCCCTCGGCCCAATGGCATCAGGTGTGCTGACGAGTGCGCCCCTTTCTGTGAACCAGATGTGAGCCCTTAGCCAGGTCAGCCGCCATGACGAGAGGTGCGGTTCCGCTACAACCCTTCCTCATGCCTCAGACATGCCTCACGCCGAAGGCTATCGGTAGGCAACAGAGGCGAATTCGCGTGCCAGTACCGGTAACGTAACGGTAAGGAAAGTCCTCACAACTCTCTCAGTAGCACTCTGAGCTTCCACTGCGCAACGAGTGACGACTCCTGCGATGTCGGTGTTGCGTGCGCCTCGGCCAGCGACGGCTGCATCTCAGCTTGGGAAGAGCCGTCAGCCGAACATTTGCGTACTGTGGCGGACCATCAGGGCAGGTCAGGGCGTTAGCCACCCGTCGGCGGACGGCCATGAACGGCGGCGTCCGCGGGATATTAGTTTCCCGCTAAATAGACTGCAAGCCGAGTTTGTCAGGACTCCTATCGAGACGATGCGGGAGCGAGCCGATGCACGGTGAGCTCGTCGCTGGCAAGCACCTGTTCTGCGAGAGCGACGATGTGAGCGTGGTGCGTGAACAACAACACTTGGGAGGTCGCCGCAATACCGGCGAAGCAACGAAGTGCCGCGCTCGAGTGGTCCTCGTCGAGGTTGACCAGGACATCGTCAAGAATGATCGGCAATGGCCCCGTTCGTTCGATTGCCGCCTCGAGCGCCGCCAGGCGCAACGATAGATACAGCGCATCACGTTCGCCCCCGGACAGCTCGTAAATCTGTCGCTCCTCGAACTTGGCTGTGATGGCACTCAGCAGCGTCGTCTTCTTCGAGTCTTCGGTAACACCAGCCCTGACGTAGGCGCCATCGGTCAGTGTCGTGAGATATGCGCTTGCACGCTTGAGCACCGGATCCTGGTGGGCCTCCGCGTAGCGCCGAACCGACTCGTTCGCTAGGTATCGCGCCAAAGTGAGTCGGACGAAGCGCGCCGCGCCCTCCTGGGCCTTGCTCAGCTCGAGTTGAGCATCCGCGAACCTAAGGGCCGCTCTGTCTGAACCGTCCATCTCTCGAAGCTGACGATCGAGCTCTCGTTCCTCGCTTTCAGCCTTGCCTTCAGCGGTGGTTAGGGCGCTACGGGCCTCTTGACATCGAGTGATCTCGGCATCGATCATAGCGAAGTCAAGCCCTTGACCGTCCTGCTCGAGCGTGTCGATGGAGCGTCCGCCACCCTGTTGAATCAACAGTTCCTCGCATGCGGCGATGTCCTTGTCGAGCTGGGCAATTTGGCTTGCGCGCTCCGCGAGTCCTCCCAGCGCGTCGAGTTCGACGACATTCTGTTCCGTCGCAAGGAGTTGAAGTTCCTCTTCGATGCCCGAGAGCGTTGCATCCGCGGCTTCGACCTCAGACCTCGCTAGGGCTTCACTAGCCATCAACGGCTGGCGAGCTGCTTCTATCTCGGCCGCGAGACTGACCCTTTGGACCAGACTCCTTGCTGCGGCGGCGTGGTCCTCGATTGCTGGGCCACCCACCGCTGTCACTAACCTCTCGGACTCAGCTTCGAACCTGGCCGCGCGGCGTTCAATCCCATCGATGCGTCCTTGGCGCTCGGCCCGGAAGGTCAGGTGTTTATCGAGATCCTCGAGCTGTCCAAGCAGGACCCCTGCCTCGATTGATGTTGTGATTCCGATTCCATACGGAGAGCTGAGTGACTGGAATGCCGCGACTGCTGCCTTCTCGGCATCCTCGGCGACCTCGACTGCCTTCGTCTGCTTTGGCAGTCGACGCAGTAGTGCCGCTTTGGAGTGCTCAAGCTTGCTGCGATCTGACTCCGTGAGTTCGATGGAGTCGAGGTAGGCCTTCGCCTCGTCGATGACCGAGGCGAGGTCCCGACCGACTAGACCAGCCCGCACTCCGCACTCGGCGAGAAGCCCGACCAACTGGCGACGGGCGTCGCGGACCGCTCGGAAAGCCTCCCGGTGTGTCAGTTTTGCCTCGGTCCAAGTCGCGTTGCGCTTCTTCAGCTCTACGACGCCGCGTGACCATGTTCGGAGCGAGGTGTGAACTGTGGGCAGAGGTTGGTCTGGCCAGGCGGCAGTCCAATCCCGATAAGCAGCAATTGCCTCGTCACGCGACTCAGCGGCTGCGGTCTGCGCCGCCGTCCGTACACCTTGCTCGCGCTCCAAGTTGGCCACGAGGTTGTTTCTCGCCGCGGTACGGTCTGCATCATGCCAAAGCCGGTCGGCCGTTTCGTCCGCATCTTCCATCGAGTGCTCGAAGGCAACAGCAAGGGTGGGTTCGTCGACATAGTCGTGTTCGGGTTCGACAGTATGATCCTCGAGCCACGACGACCTAATAACGTTCCACAAGCTGTTTCGACGGTCGCGACACCCTGCCAATGCTTCTTCGCTGGGAAGGTCGCTCTCGAGGGCCAATGAAGAGAGGCTTCGCTCCAGTTCAGCAATACGAGTGTCGGCGTCAGCAACACGGTCATCGGCAGCCTTCGTGTCGGCGAGATGACCATCGACCAGTTCGAGTATGTCTTCAACTTCGGTATCGCTTGGGAGAGGCCTAGAAAGAAAGCCCGAAACCTCATTTTCGGCGAGACCAAGTTCCCCCGCGGTCTCGAGAACCGCGGCTCGAGCTTTCGCGTGGGCCGTCTGCGACATCGTAAGCGTCGCGTCGAGGTTTCCGCGTCGAGAAATCACATCAAACGCGCTCTTGAGTGGCTTCACGTCGACTGCAGCGGGAAGTTCGGCGAGCGACGCGGTGACCTCGGCGACTTCCTCCTCGGTGCTCGAGATGGTCGCGTGGGCCTGGATCAGCTTCGACTCCTTGGCCGTCCAATCTTCACGTACAGGTACGAGTGCCTTGCGATTCCCAATAATTGGGAGGGCTTTATCGAGATCCGCGACGACCGGTGAGCCGCCAACGATCGTTTTCAGAACTTGCAGCGCGGCGTGCTCTGCTTCGGTCCGACCCTCCTCAAGCCCCGATCTATCAGAGAGTCCTTCGACGTACGCCTTGATCGACTCGCCCAAGGACGTGACGTCGTCGGCAATCACAAGCGCTTTCGGATCCGGCTTCAGTCCGACGAGCTTCTCGGACGCCGACTCGCCTTGACTGAGAGCTTCGGACCGCTCGCGTGTTGCGTCACTTCTCGCCGTGAGGGCGGATTCCACCCTCGCGGCCCACGTTACGGGAGGTACTGGCCCTGCACTCAAGATCTCAGCTCGTTCGTGAACCTTCTGCGTGCGATCACGGAGCTGTGCAAGGGCTCCGCGCAACGTGGTCAGACGTTCGACGTCCTGATCCAAGTTGATGCGCTGGGCTGCGAGTTCTTGACGCTTGGCAACGACCTTGTCGTGCTCGCGTCGGGTGGAGTCGTAGTGCGTAGGCCGAACGGACAATCTGGAAGCGTCTTTCCGGGCGACTTCCGCTGCAGTCAACGCCGCGTTCACGGCCAACTTCTTGCCGCGAGGAGCATAGAGTTTTCCGGCTTCGGATTCGATACCGTCCAGGACCTTGTGGAACTCCTGAATGCCGAGACCCGAGGAGAAAAGCGCCTCCCCGAGTGCGCCACCACCGGCAACGAGGGAGGCGGTCCCATGGCGAAGTTCTTCCCACCCGAGTGTGTAAATCCGATCAAAGTCGACCTGGCCGACCCCCTGGAGACACGCGGACCACTCCCCAGCACTGATTGGGAGCTGCGACTTGGAGTCGATGAGATCGTCGCGGTCGCGCTTGTACCGGATGACGTCGATCACCTTGTCGGTGCCGGCAATCCGCGCACCGACCTGGAGCTTGTTGAGCGGGTGCACGAACGCGTAAGAGGAAAGCCGACCGAACCCGAAGAGAAGGTTCGAAACGGCCGCCCGCGCTGTCGACTTACCAGCAGCGTTCGGACCGTGGATGACATGAAGCGTGTTTGCGGAGAGGTCGAGGCTCTTGTCCGTGAAGATTCCGAAGGCCGACAGGTCAAGACGGTCAATTCGCATCGATGGGCTCCTCTCCGCCAAGGAGCGTCGCGAGCATCTCGGCGGCATCTCCGAGTGCTTCGTACAACTCTTCGTCACTCAGTGCGTCATCCACCTCGAGATCAGCAGCGCGGAGCCGACTTCGCAAGCTGGAGAGCTCGGGAAGCCGGGGGTTGTCGGTCCCGGCCAGCGATGAAGGTTCGTTCTGAAGGTCGCCGAGGACTCGTCCGATCTCACCGGCTACCCCGTCGCCACTAAGGTCCAACTTGTCTTTGAGGAACGCCGTCGAAACAACAACCTTCTCAATCCAAACCTCAGTGCCGCCAAGGTTGCTTGCGAGGGCTCGTACTTCGGCGGTCAAGTGTTCATGGTGAGCCCTAAGTACTCGGTTGGCAGCGGTCGATCCTTGGAACTCGACGCGCAGGGCGTAAATCTCGGCGCGAGTCGCAATAGCTCGCGAGAGCTCATCCCGGCAGCAGTCGAGACAGTCATCGAGGTTCTTGGCCTCCGAGACGTCGACGCGTACGTGCTCCCACCTGACGAAATCTGTGTAGAGCCGCTCGATCGTCGGCTGGCGGTCCTCAAAAGTGACGAGGCAGGCCCCTTTGCGGCCGGTCTCTCGTATGTTCCTTCCTTGAAGGTTGCCGGGGAAGACGACGAGCGGGTCCTCGCAGAGCACTGTGAAACTGTGTACGTGCCCTAGCGCCCAGTAGTCGTATCCCTTTGCTCGAAGGCCATCGAGAGTGCAGGGAGCGTACGGTTCGTGCCCAAGTTGGCCGTTGAAGCAAGTGTGGAGAAGGCCGATGTTAACGAGGCCGGGGTCTGCGTGCGGGTACCGCAGGGTAAGGTCGTCGACCGTTGCTCTCTCGGCGTAACTCTGACCGTGAACGGCAATTCCTATTTCGTCGAGCACCCACGTCTCGGGCTTGCTCGAGGACAACAAGCGGGTCTTGGGCGGCAGGCGAAGTTGTCTGGTGACGACGCTCTCGGCGTCGTGATTGCCCTGGACAATGGCGACAGGGATGCCGGCCTCGTTGATCTCGGCTAGCCGATTGGTTACGAAGATCCCCGTGTTGTAGTCGCGCCAGCTGCCGTCGTAGAGATCTCCAGCAATAACGACGAGATGCGCCTCATGCTTGATGGCATCAACGACGATCGATTCGAACGCCGCTCGGGTTGCATTTCGGATCGACTCGACCGGCGCGTCGTCGTAGGGGACTAATCCACGCATCGGGCTGTCGATGTGTAGGTCCGCGACGTGTAGTACTCGGAGCTCGTCCATTCGGGGACCCTCCTCGGTGACCTTCTACCAATCATCTCACGTGGTTGTGTCAGTCCGAACCGAGACAGACTCTCCGAAGGTGTCTGGTGAGGTGGCCGCCGTGTTCATCGCCTGTGCGGCCTGGCAAAAGTCCCGAAGACCTCGACCTCCTCGACGGCCCATTCCTGACAGGCTGAAGCAGGCACCTCACGCGCTCGCCCGCCGACATCGGGAAGGTCGTTCGGCTGAATGAGCCGCGCGGTCAACGCGTGCTCCATCGGTGCCGCACGAGCCGGACGGGTGAGCCAGAGACGACGATCCTTGGTCAGCTCGTGCGAGCGCTGAGAAGCTATCGTGGCAGTGACACTGTTGCGACGTTCCTCAAGGAAGGGCAGCAAGCGGTCGATATGTAGTTGTTGTCAATGAGGACAACGTTGACCATGGAGGCGGGTGAGCCTGGCTCCAGCAACGAGCGCTCACTCCCCAAGAGAAAATCGAAAGGGGAAGACCGTGGCGCAGCTGAGTTTCCTACCGGGAGAGGTTGTCGTCCGAGAGGTGCGCCCATCGCCGTTGGCGACGATTCCCCTTTACCTTTTCACCCTTGGTCTCTGGGAGATCTGGCGCAGGCGAACACGCTTCATCCTCAGCAACCAGCGCGTCATCATTTCCTATGGCGTTCTCCACCGCGCAGTGCGTTTCTTGCCTCTCGACCGAGTGCAGGATGCCACTCTCAAGAACTTGTTATGGGTCGCAAGCATCCATCTTTCGTCGGCAGGGGGATCAGGGGGCGTCGAGCAGCTACGGCGCATGCGAACCCGCGTTGCGAGGGCCTTCCTAGAGGATCTGACCCCACGCATCGGGCCTGCAGCGCCGGGGGGCTTGAAGGGGAGTAGCTCGTCACTGTCGATTGCCGACGAGCTACAGAAGCTCACTCAGCTACGGGACCAGAATGTCCTGAGCCCCGAGCAGTTCGAGACACAGAAAGCAAAGCTCCTCGGGTAGCTGGCTTAGAAGCCGCCTGTCAGCTAGCCCTGTCGACATGCGGACACGGGTCGCGAATCACAGTCTTTCGGAGAATCGGAAGAGTACCTCGCGACCGGCCAGGTCCTCTGCTTCACAGGTGCCACGGTTCCTCCGGAATCGACGGGACAGCGTGGTGAACCCAACCGCCCACGAAAGGCTGAAGCAGCATGACCCTCAGCAGACACTGGAGTACATCGGAACGATCAGCGTCCTGCTTCGGCACCTTGACGACGCAACGAGCAGGGTTAAGCCGCAAGCGGCGTCAACAGGTCGGCCGGACGGCAGATAGGTAGGACGCCCCTGACGGAGGTCTGACCCGCCATGCACGTGAGAATGGACCGTGACCAGTAGCGAGTCCGAAGCTGAAGATGCGGTCAAGGGGCCTCAGGCATGCGACAAGTGAGTTGGAGCCGATGTTGCTTGTTGAATCGGCTGGAAGGGCACAGACGGCGGTCGTGCGGTCATGCTGATTCAGCAACATTCCGAGAACCGAGTTATGACTTCGATTACGCTCGGACTCGTGAAACGCCGGACGGTCTCGCTGACCGACGAAGCCGCTGCGGCCCTCGACCGGATTGCCAAGGCGCATTCGACAACCGTTTCAGGCGTCGTCGAGGCGGCCGGCATGGCGCTAGCGGAGGGTGACTGTCTCGGCGAGGCGCTCGAGAAGCGGGTCGGCCCGGACCGGCGCGGCGGACCGCGACCCGGGGCGGGGCGGAAGCCCCGAAAGGACCCCTAATCGTGCCCATCCTGACAGATAGAAAACCCAGACCGTGGATGATCCCCCAGGGGGGCAAGGGCATATTCACGGCCGTGGGCTATCACCTGGGACGGGGTAGCACTCCGCTCGAAGTCGCCGCGGCCACGTCACCGTCGCGGCCTACCGAGAGCGATGTCCGCAACCTTTGGAAGCGCCGTAAGGGCAACCAACCGAGTCCTCTCGTTCTCGTCGTCCTCTGGTCCTCTTCGAACGGCGAGCGGGCTACGGTGTGCGGCGCGACCGGCGAGGAACCCGCGGTTTACTCTGATCGCGACCCGGATCAGGTCAGCAGGGTCGCCGCCCTGGCTCTCGGCGAGGCGGACCACCATGCCGCCGTCCGTTTCCTCTCCGCATACCTCCCCGCAGAGGCGGGCGGGCTCCGCAATGTGTCCCTCTTTGCCACCCACCACCTCGTCGAGCGAGTCCCAAAGCGTTCCGACTGGCCGGAGCTGTGTAAGCGAGGTATCGAACTGGTCGGGCTGCGGCGCGAGCAACTCGTCCAGGCGCTCGGCTTCACTCTTGAGCTCAAGGGACACGCCGCCGTTCTTCGAGCCTCCGGCCAAGCTCGCGCCCTGGCCGTCTTCCTCGATGACAGCGACAACCCCGACACGACAGCGGCCCGATTCAACGGGATGACGCCGGTCTCGTGGGCGGTCGGTGCAGCCGCCAACGACAATATCCCTTACGTCGTCGTCACCCGAGGCCCGCAAATCCGCATCTATACGACCCGCGCGGGTGCGGGCGCCGCGGGGAAGGGCGGGACCGGAGCATTCATTGAGTTCAACCTGGCGCTGCTCACAGCCAAGGACGCGGGCTACCTTCCCCTTCTGTGTGCGGCGGAGAGCCTGCTCGACGGGGGCCGATTCGAGTCGTTGCTGTCCGAGAGCCAGGACTTTGCAGCGGACCTCGGAATCCGCCTGCGGTCGCGCGTCTATGACTACGCGGTTCCCTTGATCGCCCAAGCGCTCATCAATCGCCACGAGGAGGAGGGGGGCAGTACCGACGAGGGGTCCCTCGCCAGGCTCTACGACCGAGCACTCCTCGTTCTCTTCCGGCTCCTGTTCATCGCCTACGCGGAGGATCGGGAGCTGCTGCCCCTCAGTACAAACGGCTTATACCGGCAGCGGAGCCTTAAACACACGGCACGAGAGCTCGCCGATCAAGCGAACGACCGTGGCCGCGACTTCGTCCCGTTTGACGTGAACGGCACCGATCTTTGGGACAACGTCCACACCCTTTGGCGAGCGGTGGACCTCGGTCGCGCGGAGTGGAATGTCCCGCCGTACAACGGTGGCATGTTTTCCTCCGATCAAGCCGTGAACCCGGAGGGAGCGGCCCTCGCCAAGATCTCCCTTACCAACGCCGAGTTCGGTCCTGCGCTCCTCGGCCTGCTGGTGGACGAGAGCGACGGCACATGGGGTCCCGTTGATTTTGGCAGCCTCGACGTGCGGGAGTTCGGCACTATCTACGAAGGGCTACTCGAGTCTGAGCTCGCAGTCGCACCGTCAGACCTGACCCTCGACACAGCTGACAACTGGATACCGGCTGGACCTAAGGACGAGGTCATCAGACCCCAAGGAAGCGTCTATCTCCACAACAGATCCGGTGCTCGCAAGGCCAGCGGTTCGTACTTCACCAAGCCATTCGCTGTCAATCACCTCCTTGACCACGCCCTGGAGCCAGCGCTCGACGCTCATATTGAACGCTTGAGGCAACTCGTCGCTGACGGCGACGAGTTGGGGGTTGCGGAGGCGTTCTTCGACTTCCGGTGCATCGACCTGGCAATGGGCTCCGGTCACTTCTTGGTCGCCGCGGTTGATCGTATCGAACGTCGCCTCTCGCGATTCCTAACCGAACATCGCATCTCGGGCGTACTCGATGAACTGGCACGCCTTGCAGACGCCGCACGACTCAACCTGGAGAACGCGGGCGTTGTGAGCGACGGTGCGGACACAAACGCGCTCCTTCGCCGTCAGATTGCGCGGCGTTGCGTATACGGCGTTGACTTGAATCCCACCGCAGTGGAGTTGGCCCGACTCGCTCTTTGGATCCACACCTTCGTGAAGGGACTGCCGCTGACTTCGCTCAACCGCGGTCTCGTGGTCGGAAACTCGCTCACCGGCCTCAGCAGTATGAGCGATGTGTTGCCGATCCTCGACCCCAACACCAGCCACGGCGCCGTCTCGTTCTTCAGCGGGGCCTTCGAAGCTGCACTGACTGAGGCGGCGGAGGCCGTCGACCGATTCTCGATGACCAGCGAAGCCAACGCCGCAGAGGTACGCACGGCCCGGAAAGCGCACCAGGCCGCGACGGAGGCGATGGTGCCGGTACGTCGTCTTTTCGACTATGCCCTCGCCGTACGGTTGGGACTCGAGTCGCTGCCAATTGTCGTGACAGCCGCAGACGTCGACCGCGAAGCAGCGAACTTCGACGCCGCTCAACTCAATGATCTGCAGCCTCTCCACTTCCCCGTAGTCTTTCCCGAGGTCTTCAGCGGAGAGCGCGGGGGATTCGACTGCATTCTCGGCAACCCGCCGTACGACAAGGTGCGGCACGAGCCACACCAGTTCTGGGTGAAGAGGTTCCCGGGGCTGCGTTCTCTAACAGCCAAGCAGCAAGACGCGAAGATCGAGGAGCTTCGGTCACTCATACCTACCGATGCAGCGATAGAGCTACGGGAGATAGCCGTCCGCGAGCAGATGCAACAAATGGCCGCTGTGAGCTTCAGTCTCCAAGGCAAGGGCCAGCACGGCCATCATGACCTCGCCAAGATGTTTGTCGAGCGAGCCGTCAATCTGCTTTCGCCGCGCGGATGCCTCGGATACGTGCTCCCTCGAACTTCACTCGTCATCGGCGGATGGACCGACATCCGTGAGGCGCTCGTCGGCGCCGGTTCACTCGAGATCATCCAGGCGAGAAACAAGGGCAGCTGGCTTTTCGATGATGTGGACAACCGACTCATGTTCGCTCTCCTTTCCCTCCGCCGTGGCCTTTTGCCGGCGACTGTGACCATCTGGCCAGACGTTGCATCGCCCGAACAGGTGCTCGCAGTGAGCGCGACCAATGCCGTCTTCATGAGCGCGGCAGAGATTGAGGATCTCACTGACAAGTGTGTGATCCCGTGGTTCTCCTCCCCCGCGGATGTCACGACCTTCGACAAGCTCAAGTCGACCGCCTACCGACTGGGACGACCTGGGGGATGGATCTGTGGGACGGCAGACTCATCGCGGTGGGATTTTTCGGGATCTGGACCACACAAGAAGTATCTCGGAACCGACAGCCCCGATGCATGGCAAGTTCTGATGACAAGGCATGTCGATGCGTACCGAATCGCCGTCGAGGAAGCCTTCCAGCGACACATTCCTGCTCCACTTTCACTCGTTTCGCTGAACCTCGGCGTGGAGAAACGTTTCGGAGCCGCAGCTCTGAGCGCCACCCACCCAACAATCGTCTACCGGTACCCGTCTAGGAACGACGACAGCCGAACACTCATTGCGACCGCTTTACCCGATCAGGGTTACCTGTTCTCCAAGGGGTATGTCAGTGGTGTCGTAACCGTGGACAGTACCGAGAGAGACCTGATGGCGTTACTTGCCCTGTTGAACAGCTGGTCCTGTGATTGGTGGGTCCGGCGTTTCGTCGACCGGCATGTTACGAAGCAGATCATCGACAACATTCCACTCCCAGACTGGGACGAGAAGACTAGAGAGCACGTTGCAGGGCTCGTCTCTGTTCTCCTGGCAGAAGTGAAGACTCTTCCCGGCGGACGACCGTTACCAGCGCAAGCAGCAGCCTCTAGAGCGGAGGCCTTCGTGGAGATCGAAATGACCGTGCTCAGCGGATTCGGGCTCGACTCGCATGACCTTGCGACCATCCTGTGCGATTTCTCCGACAATGGGTGTTCGCCCGCGGTTCGGGCCCACCTTCTCGAAGAAGCAGCAGGGCGATGACCGAGCCGACAAGGGCGACGTTTGCCACAAATCGGGAGGAACGCGGCGAGATCGTCGCCGCCGCGATCAATGGACACCTGGATTGGCTCGGAGATACCTGGAAGAAGCCCTTCACGGTCGCAATCGCTACCGCGTACGTCAACCCAGGTGGCTTCTCTCTCATCGAGGACGCACTTTCAAAAGCCCAGATGGTGCGGCTACTGATCGGTGCCGAGCCGGAGCCGCCGATCGCTCGCATTCGCTCGCTTGCGGAGGAGGACACGACTGTCAAGGCGCTGGAGGGCCACGACCGGTCACTTGAGGAGGATCGCAACCTCCTCGAGTTCACGCAGAAAGCCGATGCGTCCGCGCGGCGGTTTGTCGACTGGCTCCGGTCCGGTGTCGTGGAGGTCCGCCGGTTTGAGCAAGGTTTCCTGCATGGCAAGGCATACCTTGTGGACACCGACGACGAGGGCGTCATCGCCGGGTCGTCGAACTTCACCTACGCGGGACTTGCCCGTAACCACGAGCTGAACCTTGGCCACTACCAACCCGAGACCGTAAAGCTCGTTCGCGAGTGGTTCGACGACATGTGGGCCATGTCGAGCCCCTACGACCTGGCGTCGGTATTCGAGGCGCGGTTCTTGCCCCACGCGCCATACCTCATTTACCTACGGATGCTGTGGGAGAAGTATGGCGCCGACGTCGAGGCACTGGCCGCAGAAGACGCATTCGGTCTGCACTTAGCCCCGTTCCAGCGCGACGGTGTGACGCTCGCGCGGATGATCCTTGCCCGCTACAGCGGTGTGGTCGTCGCCGACGGCGTCGGCCTCGGTAAGACGTTCGTGGCTGGGGAGCTGATCCGCGAAGCGGTTGAAGATCGCCGCCAGCGCGTGTTGGTCGTTGCCCCCGCCGCGCTGAGGGACGGGCCGTGGGCTTCGTTCCTCGCCCGACAACTGTTCAACTTCGAGCTTGTGTCCTACGACGAGTTGTCGATGGACCGCCAGCTGAATCCGAGCCACACCAATGCCAAGCCGGTATTGCGCCACGGGGTCAATGAGTACGCCATGGTGGTCGTTGACGAGGCGCACGCATACCGTTCCTCGACGACGCAGCGGGCGGAGGTTCTCAACCGGCTTCTCGAGGGCTCGCCACCCAAGGCGCTAGTCATGTTGACCGCGACGCCGGTCAACAACAGTTTGTGGGACCTCTACAACCTTCTGGCCTACTTCGTCCGCAACGACGCGGAGTTCGCCACGGCCGGGATCCCTTCGCTGCGAGAACGGTTCAAGCAGGCTTCGCTTACCGACCCGGACGCCCTCGACCCCGAGCAGCTATTCGACGTGCTGTCCCCGGTCGTGGTTCGCCGTACCCGTTCGTACGTGAAGCATTACTACCCGGACGCGGAGCTGGAGATCCGGGGGGTCCGCCAGCGGGTGTCGTTCCCACGGCCAGAGGTTCGGGCAGTCACCTATGACCTCTCGACGGTCCTGCCTGGTTTTTTGGACCGCTTCGCCGCTGCACTCGACGTACCCGACGATGGATCGGGCGGCGCTGGCGTTGTGCTGTCGGCGTCTGAGCGAAGCGCGGCCGGGCAGGAGGCACTCACGCTCGCGAGATACGCGCCGTCGGCTTACAAGCTCGGTGACGACGGGTTCGAGACGTACGAGGGCCAGGTTGCCGGCCTGCTCCGCTCTGGGCTACTCAAGCGATTCGAATCGTCCACGCACGCGTTCGCCAACACTTGCGAGACGATGGCCGGCAGCCACGACCAGTTCCTTGACCTACTGGACCAGGGACTGGTCGCCACCGGAGCCGCCTTGCGCGAACTGTCAGCGTCTGACAGCGACGACTTCGATGACCTTCTCGCTGAGCATGGCGAGGAATGGAACTGGGCGTCCGCGTCAGAGTACGACGCAGCCCACCTGCGTGCTGACGTGGAGGCCGACCGCAACCTGCTCCTGGCATGGGCGGCGGAGGCACGCTCGGTCACGCCTGACGACGATCCCAAGCTCCGAGCCCTTGCCGACGAACTCGCCATCATCCTTAACGAGGCCGAGGACGACGTGGGCGAGACCTCGACTGAGCGAGACCGACGCAAAGTCATCGTGTTCTCCTACTACGCCGACACGGTGTCTTGGATCTCTGGGTGGCTCAGTACAGCCGTAGCCGCTGACTCCCGCCTCGCGCCATATCGCGACCGGGTGGTCGCGGTGTCCGGGTCTGACAGGGAGGTCGACCAGCAGCGGGCTCTGTTTGGATTCGCGCCGATCACTGCGGAAGCACCGCCTGGCCAAGAGGACGAGTACGACGTAATGGTCTCGACGGATGTGCTGGCCGAGGGTGTGAACCTCCAGCAAGCGCGACACATCATCAACTACGACCTTCCTTGGAACCCGATGCGGCTCGTGCAGCGGCACGGCCGCATCGACCGGATCGGGTCGCCTCACACCCGAGTATGGATGCGGTGTTTCATGCCCGACCGCCAACTCGAAGGGCTCCTTGGCCTTGAGGAGCGTCTGCAGCGCAAGATCAAGCAAGCGGCGCGTAGCATCGGCATCGAGGGCCACATCATCCCCGGCAGCGAGGTGTCCGATCGCTCGTACACCGAGACTCGAGAGGCGATCGAGGCGATCCGACGGGGCGAGACCGGATTCCTCGACGAGACTCAAGCCGGGATGAGCGTTGAGGAGTATCGACAGCAGCTCCGAGAAGGCCTAGAGAACCCGTTCCTGGCAGAGCAGATCAAGAAGCTCGCTTGGGGGTCTGGGTCTGGGAAGGCGGTGGAGGGAGCTGAACCCGGGTTCGTCTTCTGCGCCAAGGTCGGCGACAACCCCGACCCGCATTTCCGGTACGTCAACATGGCCGATCCCGACCACCCGATAGTTGTGGCCGACCTGCTTGCGAGTTTGAAGCACGCCTACGCCACCCCCCAGACTGATCGCGTCCTCGATGAGGACACCCACCGACTCGCCTACCAAGCGTGGTCTGCAGCCAGACAGAACGTGTTCGAGACATGGATGTGGGCCACCGATCCTCGCAATCTCCAGCCGGAGGTGCCCAAGGTTATGCGCGACGCCGCGGAACTGGTGCGGAGGAACCCCCCGCCGGGGATGGATCAGGCGGCTGTCGACCGCTTGTACGACACTCTGAACGCCCCATACGCCGAACGGGTCCGCAAGCAGGTCCGCTCAGCCCTCAACGACGGCGAGGACGCCGCAGACAAGGTCGCTGGCCTAGTCGAAGTCGTTGAGCGCCTCGCGCTCACACCCCCCGTGGAGCCAACGCCGCTCCCGCTCATCGAGGGCACGGACATCAATTTGGTGTGCTGGATGGCGATTGTGCCGGTGGTGGGAGGGGGAATTCTCGGAGGCCCACCAACGATCGCTGAGCAGATTGGCCAGCTGCCTCTCGGCATAAGCCTGTGAATGGAGGGTTCGCACCATGAGGACCACCGCCCGTGACGAGATCCTTTCGGCGATGCGATCGCTCCGATCCCGGCATGGTCGGGACGTCTTCAAGCTCGACGAGATCGTCCAAGAGGTCTTCGCTCGGGGCAGCTCGTATGCCGATTCGACCATCCGCACGCACGTCGTCTCCAGGATGTGCGTTGACGCTCGCCAGAACCACGCCGTCGTCTACGACGACCTTGAGCGAGTGAGCCCCGCGCACTACCGGCTGCGTGACGGCTGAGCGAGCGAGCCTGGCGAGCCTCGGGGAAGGTCGACGGCGGGGTCTGCAAGGCCGAGAACGAGGCGTTCGAGATCGGAATGTATCGCCTCGCGGCACCCCCGGCCGGAGTAGACCGCGACGTGATTGACAAGCTATGGGACCCAGTGGAATCGCGATCGCCCGACCTCATCCGCCGCCTCGAGGAGCCGCTCGCGCACTTCCTTGAGCGCTCCCTCGATGCGCCCCGCGTCTCGTATTGGGTGGCGGCTGCCCGTCTGGGCACGTGAGTACAGGTCGAGCGCATCTAGCTGCTCGTGCTGGCGGGGCAGGCGACGGAACTCACCGTTTGGTTCCGATTGTCCCGACCCAGTCATGCTGACAAGCGTACGGGGATCGAACGCCCCCCCAGACCTGACCCACCACCCGCCCCCAAGCGGCCACGTGGGCGAACGTGGGCGCCTATCGTGGCCAACCACGGGCATGGCGGCACGCGGAATCGGCCAGGCCTCCACTCACACCCCGGCCCGACCAGGGACTGGACCCACCCGGGATCTCGGGCGTGCCGTTTCGTCCCCTGATCTCCCCTTCATCCACCTAATGCGCATCACGACGTGGTGGGCGCTGAGGGACCCGAACACTGAACCATCCCCTACGGAGAAGCTCTGACGAGATCGGGAACCACCCGGCAATCGGCTGGAGAACACACACGCGATGAGATGAACATCTCCTCTCCGCCAAAAGAGATTGCCCTCCGAGCAGACAGCCAAGTTCGTGGATCACCCTTGTAAGGCGCAATGGCGTGCGGAACGCCGCCCCGAACGACCAAGCGCGTCGCCAGGTGGGGCCGCGCCTAACGGACGGATCGCCGGTTCTGATCGGCCCCCGGCACCCCCTGGAATCGCGTCCATGGTCGCCTCGTCGTCAGCCGTTAGTCTGCGCGTGAGGCACGTCTGAGGCACGACGAAGGGGGCGAGCGGCAGGATCGACCTCGGGGCACGTCTCTAGACCTGCGCTGACGGCTCGCATCGGCGTCACGACAAGGGGCGTCCGGGCATCACGCCTGATGCACAGGGTGCCAGGCCGGCGGCGGCGCCCGGCGCGGACGTCCGAGCGTTTCGGCACTCACGATCGCGCCGTGTTCGCGGAGCGTAGTAACTCCCTTCCGTCGCTCGACACCGAGCTTAGAGCTGGATTCAGGCCGTCACCTTGTCGACCATCCGCCATTCTGCACCGAGGGCGTCGGCGAGACGGAGGAGCGTCTTCTCGTTCGAGAAGATCGAGCCACGCTCGATCCTGCTGATGTCGCCCTGGTCGATGCCGGTCCTCCCGGCGAGCTCGGTCTGGGTCAGGCCGAGGAGCTCCCGCCGCTCCAGCACCTGAACAGCGAGCCGGTAGGTCTGTCCGAAGACCGCCCCGTCGCTCCGCGCCTCGACGGGCAGGCGCGCACGGCGGGTCGCCGAAGCCTCCTCATAGTTGCGAGCCATATCGCCTCCTCGGACCATTATGGGCTTTCACCCATAGCACGCCAAACGTGACCACGGCACGATGATCCCGGAAGGCGTGCACCCCTTCCTCGGTCCCCGCTGACAACCCGATCCCGAG
>Ga0187888_1000326_pt1 | contig 51985 bp, 61 predicted proteins | sample June2016WEW_7_40_FD_132987 | JGI IMG/M metagenome (GOLD analysis project Ga0187888, IMG submission 132987) | Peatland microbial communities from SPRUCE experiment site at the Marcell Experimental Forest, Minnesota, USA - June2016WEW_7_40 | ecosystem: Environmental > Terrestrial > Soil > Wetlands...
GACGAAGGAAGAGGGCGGGAGGCACACGCCGTTTTTCACGGGGTACCGACCGCAGTTTTATTTTCGGACGACGGACGTGACGGGAGACGTGAAGTTGCCGGCGGGAGTGGAGATGGTGATGCCTGGGGATAATGTGTCGGCGGAGATCACGCTGATCACTCCGGTGGCGCTAGAGAAGGGACTGCGATTCGCGATTCGCGAAGGCGGCCACACGGTCGGCGCGGGCGCCGTCGCCGAGATCATCGAGTAAATCATGCCAAACGGAGAAAAAATTCGGATTCGTTTGAAAGCGTACGATCACCGCATCCTCGATCAATCGACCAAGGAAATTGTGGACACGGCGAAGCGCACCGGCGCGGACGTGGCCGGTCCCATTCCGCTGCCGACGGTGATCAACCGCTGGACGGTTTTGCGGTCGCCGCACGTGGACAAGAAATCGCGCGAGCAGTTTGAGATGCGCACGCACAAGCGGCTGATCGATATTCTCGAACCGACGCCGGACACGGTGGACGCGCTGATGAAGCTCGATCTGCCGCCGGGCGTGGACGTCGAGATCAAGGCGTTTGGCCGCGAGCACGCGACAAAGTAAAGCTGAAGAAAACAGGAAAGAGCGAGAGAAATGGGAGTCAACGGCATACTTGGAATCAAGCTCGGGATGACGCAAGTCTTCGCCGAGGACGGCACGGCGGTTCCGTGCACGGTGCTGCAAGCGGGCCCGTGCGTGGTGGTGCAGCGCCGCACGAAGGACAAGGACGGCTACGACGCGGTCCAGCTGGGCCTGGTGGAATTCATCAAGCCGCAGCGGGTAACGAAGGCGTTGACCGGCCACTTCAAGAAGGCCAACGTCGCGCCGATGCGGTATCTCGGCGAAATGCCAATCGAGGACTCGAAGGACGAAACCAAGGCGGGCGACCGCGTGCTGATCGACGGATTCAAAGTCGGCGAGTTCGTGGACGTGAGCGGCGTGAGCAAGGGCAAGGGATTTCAGGGCGGCGTGAAGCGCTGGCACTATCGCGGCGGCGACGCGTCGCACGGCTCGATGTTCCACCGCGCGCCCGGCGGTATCGGCGCAAGCTCGTTCCCTTCGCGCGTGTGGAAGGGGCAGCATTTTCCTGGGCACATGGGAAACGAGCGAAAGACTTCGAAGAATCTGCGCGTCGTGAAAATCGACGCCGAAGAGAATTTGCTGCTGGTGCGCGGCGCGGTGCCCGGCCCGGCCGGAAGCTACATTTTGATTCGCAAGGTCCGAGCGGCCAAGTAAGCGGACGATAGAGAGACGACGATGCCCGTTGTGGACGTGAAAAATCTCGAAGGCAAGAAGGTCGGCACGATCGAGTTGGCCGACGACGTGTTTTCCGCGAAAGTGAACCAGAATCTGTTGCACGAAACGGTGCGGCACTTTCTGGCGGGCGAGCGCGCGGGAACGCACAAGACGAAGGACAAGAGCGAAGTAAGCGGCGCGGGACGCAAGCTTTGGAAGCAGAAGGGAACCGGTCGCGCGCGCGTCGGGTCCATTCGTTCGCCTCTGTGGCGGCACGGCGGCACGGTGCACGGCCCGGTGCCGCGAAGCTACGCATATGCCCTGCCGAAGAAGATGATTGCCGGCGCGTTGCGCTCGGCGCTGTCGTCCAAGCTGGCGCAGGAAAAGTTGACGGTTGTGGACGGATTCGCGCTCGAGTCGCACAAGACGAAGGCGTTCCGGGAAGCGCTGTCGAAGTTGGACGGCCAGACGAAGACGATTTTGCTGGTCGAAACCGGCGCGAACGTGAACCTCGAACGCGCCAGCAGAAACCTCGAGGGCGTGACGCTGGTGGCACCGACGGCGCTGGGAGCTTACGACCTGATGCGGCATGACCGCCTGATGCTTTCGCGCGAAGCGGCCGTGAAACTGAGCCGCGCGCTTTCAGCGAACAAGTCCGCCGAAGCCCCCGCGACCAGTGAGGCGGCTGCGGCGCCTCCGACGGAAAAACCGGCAAGCGCGAAGGTCGCGCCGGCGAAGGCTGCCGCGAAGAAGGAAGCGGCGCCCAAAGCGGCAAAGAAGCCGGCGGCTGCAAAGAAGGAAAAGCCAAAGGCCAAGCCCAAGGCGAAAAAGGACTAGCCGATGGCGACGAACTTTTATCAAGTGATCCGGCGGCCCATCATTACCGAGAAGGGACTCGGCGTGAAGGAGACGCAGCACACGGTGGTATTCGAGGTTGCGTCGAACGCCACGAAGACCGAGATCAAGGAAGCGGTACAGCGAATTTTCAAGGTGAAGGTGGACCACGTGCGCACGGCGATTTACCACGGAAAGTTTCGCCGCCGGGGGCGCGCAGAGGGTTTCCGGAGCGACTGGAAGAAAGCGTACGTGAAGCTGGCGCCCGGCGAAAAGATGATCGAGTACGCCGAGAATCTGTAGTTCCGGCGAAGAAGGAGGGCGGAGGCGCCCTCTTAGAGGCACGAGGCAACGATGGCACTAAAAACGTTCAATCCATACACACCGTCACGGCGGTTCCTGACGATGCTCGACAAGAGCGAGATCACCAAGGAAACGCCGGAAAAGTCGCTGACTGAAGCAAAGAAGCGGACCGGCGGGCGGAATTCACACGGTGAAATCACGTCCTGGCACCGCGGCGGCGGACACGCGCGGCGGTTCCGGTCGATCGATTTCCGCCGCGAAAAGATCGGAATCCCGGCGAAGGTTGCGGCCATCGAATACGATCCGAACCGATCGTCGCGCATCGCGCTGCTGCACTACGCGGACGGCGAGAAGCGCTACATCCTCCATCCGGTGGGCCTCGAAGTGGGAATGACGGTGCAGAACGGCGAGGGTGCGGACATTCTTCCCGGCAACGCCCTGATGATCCGGCACATCCCGCCCGGAACGATGGTGCACAACCTGGAGCTGTTTCCCGGCAAGGGCGCGCAAGTGGTCCGCGCGGCGGGCGGAGCGGCGCAGCTTTTGAGCAAGGAAGGCGATTTCGCCCTGGTGAAGCTGCCTTCAGGAGAGGTAAGGAAGTTCAGCGTCGACTGCATGGCCACTGTTGGCCAGCTCGGGAATCTCGATCACGAGAACGTGACGTACGGGAAGGCGGGCCGCACGCGCTGGCACGGGAAACGTCCGACGGTGCGCGGCGTGGCGATGAATCCGGTGGACCACCCGCACGGCGGCGGTGAAGGCCGCGTGAAGGGCAATCACCCGCAAACTCCCTGGGGTTTTCCGACTCTGGGCGCGAAGACGCGAAAGAAGCGGAAGAGCAACCAGATGATCGTGGAGCGGCGCAAGCCGTAAGAATTAGGCTCGGGTCGCGAGACCCGAGGCTTTAGCTTGGATTTTCTGGAGAGGAAGTAAAAATGAACCCGGTGCGGCGGGGGATTGAGGGCACCCTTATGACAGCCACTCGAACGTCTCGACGTGTAACCCGGCGAACCGCGCGTCCGCGAAAGACGATTTCGCGGCACACGGCCAAGCCGGCGCCCAAGCCGCCCGTGAAAACGGCGACAAAGCTCGGACCTGCGCCGCAGGTGCTGTACCGGCTGTGCAAGCCGGGATGGGCCGTAATCGTGGATAAGATTCCCAACGCGCAAGGGACGAGATTCGTTTGTCCGTTTTGCCCGGTTTCGCACCGCGTGCCGGGTCCAGTGCGTGGATTCCGCGGGAAAATGCGCCGCGCGCAATGGGTGAAATTGCGCCGGGTAGAGGAGTAGGAATACCGATGCCGCGTTCGCTCAAGAAAGGCCCGTTCATTGACGGCCACCTGCAAGCAAAGGTGGAAGGGATGAACGCGCGAAACGAAAAAAAGGTAGTGAAGACGTGGTCGCGCCGCTCGACGATTCTGCCCGAACTGGTGGGCCACACGATCGCGGTGCACAACGGCAAGAAGTTCATTCCCGTGTACATCACCGAGCAGATGGTGGGACACAAACTCGGAGAGTTCGCTCCGACGCGCAGCTTCAAAGGCCACGGCGTAAAGGTTGCGCTGGAGAAGGCAGCTGCGGCAGCGGCACCCCCGGGAGCAGCGGGCGGCGCAGCTCCGGCGGGTAAGAGCTAGACGAGGAACAGAGGCGAAGGCATAGACGATGGCGACGGCAACGGAAGCTCAGGGACAGATCGAAGGACGCGCAAACACGCGGTTCGTCCGCGTGTCACCGCAAAAGGCGCGGCTGGTAGTGGATCTCATTCGCGGCCAGCGCGCGGAAGATGCGTTGCAGACGCTGCGGTTCACCAAGAAGCGCGTGGCGAAAGAAGTCGAGAAGACCCTGCGCAGCGCCATCGCCAACGCCGAGCGCAAGGCGGACGATGCAGGGACGTCGCTCGACGTGGACGCACTGTACGTGACGAGTTGCTGCGTCAACGAAGGCCCGCGGTGGAAGCGCATGCGTCCCGCGCCGATGGGGCGCGGCTTCCGGTATCAGAAGCGCACGAGCCATATCGTTGTGCAGGTGGCCGAGCACCATCGCGCCGCGGCGGACCGTGCTGCGGCGGCTGCAGCGGAAGAAGCGGCGTCAAAGGGTGTGCGAGGCGCAGTGCGAAAAGCTCGCAAGGCAATCGAGAAACGCGCGAAGGAAGCGCAAAAGAAGTAGGAGGCCAGTTTGGGCCAGAAAACACATCCGTACGGATTTCGTCTTGGCTACAACAAGGGCTGGAAATCACGCTGGTTCGCGAAGAAAGATTACGCCGACCTGCTGCACGAGGACGTCCAGCTGCGAGCTCAGCTCAAGGAACGGCTGAAATCAGCCGGCGTGGATTCGATCGACATCGAGCGGGCCGCGAACAAGCTCGTCGTGCGGATTTACACGGCGCGTCCCGGCATCATCATCGGGCGCAAAGGCTCGGAAATCGACAAGCTGAAGGCCGAAGTGCAGAAGCGCACGAAGCGCGAAGTGCACATCGACATTCAGGAAGTGCACCGGCCGGAACTCGCGGCGCAGCTCGTAGCGGAATCGATCGCGCTGCAGCTTGAAAAGCGCGTGGCGTTCCGGCGAGCGATGCGCAAGGCGGTGGATTCGGCGCTACGCTTCGGGTGCAAGGGAATTAAGGTGCACGTCGGAGGGCGGCTGAATGGCGCGGAAATCGCGCGCAAGGAGTGGTATTTGCAGGGGCGGCTGCCGCTGCAAACGCTTCGCGCGGACATCGACTACGGCCTCGCTGAAGCACACACCACGTACGGCATCATCGGCGTGAAGTGCTGGATCTATCAGGGCGAAAAAATCCCGCAGCGCGGGAAGCCCGGGCCGGCTCCGGTAGCATAAAAGGAACAGGCGAACAATTATGTTGATGCCGAAAAAAGTGAAGTACCGCAAGCAACAGCGCGGCCGGCGCACGGGAAAAGCGTGGCGCGGCGGCTCGCTCGCGTTTGGCGATTATGGATTGAAGGCGCTCGAGCCGGCGTGGATCACCGACCGGCAAATCGAGGCGGCGCGCGTGGCCATCACGCGGTTCATCAAGCGCGGCGGAAAGCTCTGGATTCGCGTGTTTCCGGACAAGCCGTTCACGAAAAAGCCGGCCGAGACGCGCATGGGGAAAGGCAAAGGTCCACCGGAGCGCTGGGTGGCAGTGGTGAAGCCGGGACGCGTGATGTTTGAAATGGCGGGCGTGGATCTCGCGTCGGCAACCGAGGCCATGGAATTGGCGGCAAACAAGCTGCCGATCGCAACGAAGTTCGTGACACGGGCGGAGGAACTCTGATGGCGCGGCGCGTGGAAAAGTACCGCGAGATGAATTCGAGCGAGCTCGAAATCCAGCAGCGCGAGCTGGCCGAGCAGATGTTCCGCCTGCGATTTCAGATGTCGGCCGGACAGGCCGAGGGGCTGAAAAAATTGCGGGAAGTCAGAAAAGACCTGGCGCGGGTGAAGACGCTCCTGCGCGAGGCCGAATTGAGGAAGGCGTAATGGCGAACGAAACAGCGGCTCCGGCGGGAGCGATTCAGGAGAGCGCCCGGGAGCGCGGTGCGCGGCAGGAACTGGTGGGCGTGGTGACCAGCGCGAAGATGGAGAAGACGATCGTCGTCAAGGTCACGCGCACGACCCAGCATCCGCTCTATCGCCGCGTGATCCGCTCGGGGAAAAAGTATTACGCGCACGACGAAGAGCGGGAGGCGCGCGTGGGCGATACGGTGCGAATCGTATCGACGCGTCCGCTTTCGAAGCTGAAGCGGTGGCGGCTCAAGGAAGTACTGGCGCGCTCGACGCGCGTGGCCTGAGCCTCAAGCGAATTACATAAGGGAGCACGACGATGGTTCAGATGCGGACGTGGCTGACGGTGGCCGATAATTCCGGCGCGCGCCAGATTACCTGCATCCTCCCGCTGGGAGGAGACGCGGGACTGACGGCCGGGCTCGGCGACGTCATCACGGCGGCGGTAAAAGAAGCCACGCCGGACGGCCAAGTGAAAAAGGGCAAGGTTGTGCGCGCGGTGGTGGTGCGCACGAGGAAAGAGCAGCGGCGGAGGGACGGGACGTACATCCGGTTCGACGACAACGCCGCCGTGCTGATCAACGACGCGAACGAGCCGATCGGAACGCGCGTATTCGGGCCAGTGGCCCGCGAGCTGCGCGACAAGAAGTTCACCAAGATCGTGTCGCTCGCTCCGGAAGTGTGGTAACGATGGCGAAAACAAACATTAAAGCTTTACCGATGGGCATCCGCCACGGAGACAACGTCAAGGTGATGGCGGGGCGTTCGAAGGGAAAGACCGGGAAAGTGCTGTCCGTCAATACGGAGAAGAACCGCGTTACGGTCGAGCACGCGAACATCATCAAGAAGCACACGCGGCCGAACCCGCAGAAAAACGTGCGGGGCGGGATCGTGGACAAGGAAGGCCCGATTCACATTTCGAACGTGATGCTGATCTGCCCGAGCTGTGGGAAACACACGCGGGCGGGGCACACGGCGCTGCCGGACGGAACGAAGGTGCGCACGTGCCGGCGCTGTAACGCGACGTTTGAGAACTAGAACCCGAGGCGAATGAAAGATGGCGAGCCGTCTGCATGACAAATACCGCAAGGAAGCCGTACCGGCGCTGACGAAGCGCTTCGGCTACAAGAATACAATGGCCGTGCCGCGCGTCTCGAAAGTGACGCTGAACATCGGCCTGGGCGAGGCCAGCGCAAACGTGAAACTGCTGGATACCGCGGCGGTCGAGCTGGGGCAGATCGCCGGGCAGAAGCCGGTGATCACGCGCGCGAAGAAGTCGATCGCGAACTTCAAGATCCGCAAGGGGATGCCGATCGGCTGCATGGTGACGCTGCGCGGCGAGCGGATGTACGAATTTCTCGACCGGCTATCGGCAATCGTTTTTCCGCGCGTGCGCGATTTCAAGGGGCTGCCGCCGAACTCGTTCGACGGCCGCGGCAATTACACGCTGGGCCTGAAGGATCAGCTGGTGTTTCCGGAAATCGATTACACGCGGGTGGACAAGATTAAGGGCATGAACATCACGATCACGACGACGGCCCGAAGCGACGAGGAAGGGCGCGAGCTGCTGAAGATGCTCGGCGTGCCTTTCCGCGCGCCAGGGGCCTAAGGAGAGCGGCGGAGCATGGCACGAACCAGTCAAATCGCGAAGACGAAGCGGAAACTGAAGTACAAGATCCGCCAGCGGAACCGTTGCCGGATTTGCGGCCGCGCCCGCGGCGTCCTGAGCAAGTTTCAAATGTGCCGCATCTGTTTCCGCGGTCTCGCGCTCAAGGGAGAAATTCCCGGCGTGGTGAAGGCGAGTTGGTGAGGAAGAGAGAATGACGACCGATCCCATTGCCGATCTTTTGACGCGAATCCGAAACGGCGCGCGGGCCAGGCATCCGCGCGTGGATTTGCCTTCGTCGAAGCTGAAGGTCGAGATTGCGCGAATCCTGAAAGATGAGGGGTATCTCGCGAATTTCAAGGTTGTGGAGGAGAAGGGTAAAAAGACGCTGCGAGTATTCCTGCGATACACGCCGGACCGCCACAGCGTGATCACCGATCTGAAGCGCATCTCGCGGCCGGGTTCCCGGCGTTACGTGGGTAAAGCCGGCATTCGTCCCGTGGTGGGCGGCATGGGCATCTCGATTCTTTCAACGCCCCGCGGCCTGATGACGGGGCAATCGGCGCGCAAGGAAGGCGTCGGCGGCGAACTGCTCTGCGAAGTCTGGTAAGCGAGGTCTCGATAGAATTATGTCGCGAATTGGAAACAAGCTGATCCCGGTTCCGTCCGGCGTGAAGATACAGATCAAGGACGGCACCGTCGAAGTGCAGGGGCCGAAGGGCAAGATGGCGGTGCGCGTGCCGAGCGGAATCAAGTTCGAGCAGAAGGACGGCACTCTCGTCGCGAAGCGCGATACCGAAGATCACCGCGCGCTGCACGGGCTGGCGCGGGCGCTCGTCGCCAACGCCGTTATAGGCGTCACCACGGGATTCAAGAAGGATCTCGACATCGTGGGCGTCGGCTACCGCGCCGAGGTGAAGGGCAAGAACGTAGTGCTCGCGCTGGGCTACTCGCATCCGATCGAGTTCCCAATTCCGGAAGGAATCCAGATCGCGATCGAGAAGCAGACGCACATGACGGTCTCCGGCGCGGATAAGAACCAGGTGGGCCAAGTGGCGGCAAACCTCCGCGCGCTGCGCCCGCCCGACCCGTACAAGCAGAAGGGCATTCGCATCACCGGCGAGCGCCTCAAGAAGAAGGCCGGCAAGGCCGGCGCCAAGACGGCGGCCGCATAACGCGGCAGGAAAAGGAGAACCAGCGTGGCAGCACCGGTCCGAAGATTATCGCGCGAGGCGCACCGCCGGCGGATTCACGTGCGCATGCGCAAGAGGGTTGTAGGGACGTCCGAGCGGCCGCGGCTTTGCGTGCACCGCTCGAGCCGACACATTCGCGCGCAGGTGATCGACGACGCCACAGGTCGGACGCTCGTATCGGCCAGCTCGCTCGATAAGGAAGTCCGCGCGACGATCAAGGGCGGCGGCAACATCGCGGCGTCGAAGGTTGTGGGCAAGGTGATTGCAGACCGCGCTCGCGCGAAGGGCGTCGAGCAGGTGGTGTTCGACCGCGGCGGCTATCAGTATCACGGCCGCGTGCAGGCGTTGGCGGAAGCGGCCCGGGAGGCGGGCCTGAAGTTCTGAAAACTATGCCGAAACAAGAGCTTAAAGATACGCTTTCGATTCGCCGGCCGGTCTCGGCCAACCAGGCGAACCTGAAGGATCAGGTGGTTTCGATCAACCGCGTCACAAAAGTCGTGAAGGGCGGAAAGAATCTCAGCTTTTCGGCGCTCGTGGTGGTGGGCGATCAGGGCGGCCACGCCGGGTTCGGCATGGGCAAGGCTCGTGAAGTTCCCATGGCCATCCGCAAGGCGATCGAGCAAGCGAAGAAGAACATGGTGAAGCTGAACCTGAAAGGCTCGACCATTCCGCACCAGGTGGTCGGATCGTACGGTTCCGGGCAGGTGCTGCTGAAGCCCGCCCCGGATGGAACCGGCGTGATCGCGGGCGGCCCGGTGCGCGCGGTGATGGAGGTTGCGGGAATTCAGAACGTGCTGACGAAATCGCTCGGCACGTCGAATCCGCACAATGTGATCAAGGCCACGTTCGACGCCCTGCTGCATCTGAAGGATGCGGCGCGCGTGGCGGAATCGCGCGGCAAGGGCGCGGAAGAAGCGGCTGTATCCTAGCCGCGGCGTTCATCAAAAGGTCCGGAAGAAAATGGCGACGACGAAAAAGAAATCGGGAACTTTGAGAATCAAGTGGGTACGCAGCTTCATTGGCTGCCCGCGCGACATGCGTCAGACGATTCGTGGCCTGGGCTTCCGCCGTATGCAGCAGGTGGTGGAGCGCGCCGACACGCCGGAAACGCGCGGCATGATCGCGAAAGTCCACCATCTGGTCGAGATCGAGGGGTAACGGGAAATGGCCAAGGTACCGACACTATCGAATCTGAAGCCGCCCCGCGGTTCGCGGCACCGCAAGGTGCGCGTGGGGCGCGGCATGGGCTCGAAGATGGGAAAGACGGCGGGCGCGGGCAACAAGGGACAACAGTCCCGCCGCGGCTATTCGCGACGTCCTGGATTTGAAGGCGGCCAGATGCCGCTCCACCGGCGCTTGCCGAAGCGCGGATTTTCCAGTCCATTTCCGAAGACGTTCGCGGTCGTCAACGTTGAGACGCTCAACGAATTCGCCGCGGGCGACACGGTGACGCCGGAAACGCTCAGCGAGCGCGGAATCGTCCGAGCGAAGCGCGACGGCGTGAAAATTTTGGGCGATGGGGAATTGAAGATCGCATTGACGGTGCGCGCGCACGCATTCAGCAAGTCGGCTGAGGAAAAGATCGCGCGCGCCGGGGGGAAGACCGAAATCCTGTCATGAGGAAGCTGGTCGAGGCTTTTCGGAACATTTTCGCCACGCCGGACCTGCGCAAGCGAGTCTTGTTTGCGCTGGGCCTACTGGCGGTGTACCGCCTCGGCGCCGTCGTCCCCACTCCCGGAATCAATACCGCCGCTCTGGCAAGTGTCTTCGAGCAGAACCGGGGTTCGATGCTGGGCATCTTCGATCTGTTCAGCGGCGGCAATTTCCGCCGCTTGACGATCTTTGCGCTCGGCATCATGCCGTATATCACGTCGTCGATCATTTTGCAGTTGCTCGTGGTTGTGTGGCCTTACCTCGAGCGTCTGCAAAAGGAAGGCGAGCTGGGCCGGCGCAAGATCACGCAGTACACGCGCTATCTCACGATCATTCTCAGCGCGTTTCAATCGTTTGCGATCGCGCGAACGCTCGAAGCAGGAAGCCTGTCGGGCCAGTCGCTGGTCTACAACCCCGGCCCGCGGTTTATTTTGATGACGATGCTGACGCTCACGACGGGCTCGGCATTCATCATGTGGCTCGGCGAGCAGATCAGCGACCGCGGCATCGGCAACGGGATGTCGCTGATCATCTTTGCGGGCATCGTGGCGGGACTGCCGCGCGGCGTGAACGAGCTGTGGACCAAGGCCGTCAACGGACAGTGGGGCGCGTTCACGGGAATCGTGCTGGTCGCGCTCCTGGTGCTAATGGCGGCGGTGATTGCGTTCATCGTGTTCGTCGAGGGCGGGCAGCGGCGTATCCCGGTGCAGTATGCGAAGCGGGTGATGGGACGCAAGGTCATGGGCGGACAGATGACGTATCTTCCGCTGCGCGTCAATTCCGGCGGAGTGATTCCGCCGATTTTCGCGAGTTCGCTGCTGGCGTTTCCGCAAACGCTGGCGCTGATTTTCCAGAAGACGTCGCCGCACTTGCAGGCGTTCGGAAAAATGATCGCGTGGGGCGAGCCGCTCTATACCGTGATTTACGTCACGATGATCATCTTTTTCGCGTTTTTTTACGTGGGAATCATTTTCAACCCCACGGAGCTGGCGGACAATATGCGGAAATACGGCGGCTTCGTTCCCGGAATTCGTCCGGGGCGAAACACTTCGGAATACATCAATCGCATATTGTCGCGACTGACGCTGGTCGGCGCCATCTATCTGGCGATCGTCTGCTTGCTGCCCGAATGGATGATTTCCGGGATTCACTTGCAGCACTTACCGGGCGCGGTCGGGGCGTGGTTCGACAATCACATGTGGCGCTTCGTGCTCGACGGGTTGAACGTGCAGTTCTATTTCGGCGGCACGTCGCTGCTGATCGTGGTGGGCGTGGCGATGGACACGGTGCAGCAGCTCGAGGCGCAGCTCGTGATGCGCAATTACGATGGTTTCGTGCGGAAGGGCCGCGTGCGGAGCCGCCGCGGTTGATTCCTGGTGGGGCGGTGAGAATGGCGCTCAATCGGGCGTTGATTTTTTTGGGACCGCCAGGCGCAGGGAAGGGCACGCAGTCGAAGCGAATCGCCCAGCGTTGCGCGGTGCCCCATCTTTCGACCGGCGACATGTTTCGCGATGCCGTGACGCGCGGCAGCGATCTCGGCAAGCAGGTCCGGCCGATCATGGAACGCGGAGAGCTGGTGCCGGACGGCCTGGTGATGAAGATGGTCGAGGAGCGGCTGTCGCGGCCGGATTGCGCGGGGGGATTCGTATTCGACGGATTTCCTCGCACGCTGCCCCAGGCCGAGCAGCTTGACGGCATCCTCGAGAAGAAGGGCTTCGGCAAGCCGATCGTGGTGGATTTTGCGGTGAGCGCGGAAAAGCTGCTGCGGCGGCTTACGGGCCGATGGACGTGCAGCGTGGGCGGCGAGATTTATAACGTGTACGACGCGCCACCCAGGGTGCCCGGAATTTGCGACGCCGACGGCGGCAAGCTGGTGCAGCGCGCCGACGACCGGCCGGAAGTCGTGAAGGAGCGGCTGGAGGCGTACGAGCGCCAGACGAAACCGCTCGCGGAGTATTACAGGCGCCAGGGCGTCCTTGAAACCGTGGACGCGGCGGCGAGCGTGGATGAAGTGGGACGCGCGCTCGGCGAGATCTTGAAGCGCGCAGAAGGGCGAGATGGTCATCTGTAAATCGCCGGCCGAGCTCGAGAAAATGTACCAAGCCGGGCTGATCGTCTGGGGCGGACTCGAGAAGATGCGCGCGATGGTGAAGCCAGGCCTCGCAACGAAAGATCTCGACGAATTCGCCGAGGCGTATACCGTGGAGCGTCACGCGCGGCCAGCGTTCAAGGGTTACCGGGGATTTCCGGGGTCGGTGTGCACGTCGATCAACCAGGAAGTCGTGCACGGGATTCCGTCGGCATCGCGGCGGGTGCGCGAAGGCGACATCCTTTCGATGGATTTCGGGGTCGAGCTGAACGGCTACTACGCCGACGCGGCGCTGACGGTGCCGGTCGGAAAAGTCGCTCCGCAGCGGGAAAAGCTGATGCGCGTGACGCGCGAGTCGCTCGAACATGCGATCGACAAAGTGCGGCTCGGCAACCGTCTCGGAGATGTTTCCGCGGCAGTGCAGCAGTGGGTCGAGGAGAACGGCTTTTCGGTGGTGCGGGAGTTTGTCGGGCACGGAATCGGAACGCGGATGCACGAAGATCCGCAGGTTCCGAACTACGGCGCCGCCGGACACGGGCCGCGCCTGCAAGAAGGCATGGTGATCGCGATCGAGCCGATGGTGAACTCGCGCGGGCCGGATGTCCGGGTGCTTGAGGACAACTGGACCGCGGTCACCGCGGACGGCGGAGACTCGGCGCACTTCGAGCATACCGTCGCCGTGACGAACAATGGGCCCTGGATTCTCACGCGGCCGCGTGAAGCCACCGGGCCGTGTTGGTAAGCGGACGGGATTCGATTCGAAAAGGGTGCGGATGGCAAACAGGCCACAGCGGGAAAAGAAGAAGCCGGGCGAAGGAAGCGGCAAAGAAGACGCCATCGAAGTGATGGCGACGGTGATCGAACCGCTCCCGAACGCGATGTTCCGCGTCGAGCTCGAGAACAAGCACCAAGTGCTGGCGCACATTTCGGGAAAGATGCGGAAAAATTTCATCCGCATTCTGGCGGGCGATCGCGTGGCAGTCGAGCTGTCGCCCTACGATCTGACGCGCGGGCGCATCGTGTACCGGTATAAGTAGAGGCAGGCGAGGAACGGAGCAAAAGAAATGAAGGTCCGGGCATCGGTTAAGAAAATTTGCATGAAGTGCAAGATCGTTCACCGGCGCGGAGTGGTGCGCGTGATTTGCATCAATCCAAAGCATCGGCAGCGTCAGGGCTAGGGAGAAAATAAGATGGCACGTATCGCGGGTGTGGATTTGCCGCCGAACAAGCGCCTTTGGGTCGGACTGACGGCCATTTACGGCATCGGGCAGGCGCGCGCGCGTTCGCTCGCTGAAAAGGCGAATGTGGACGCGACGAAGAAGATCAAGGACTTGACCGAAGAGGAAGTGACGCGTCTGCGCGCCGCAATCGAGGCCGAGGGCCGCGTCGAGGGCGATCTCCGCAAGGAGATGCAGATGAACGTCCGGCGGCTCATCGAGATTCAGTGCTACCGCGGACTGCGGCATCGCAGGAATCTTCCGGTGCGCGGCCAGCGTACGCACACGAATGCCCGCACACGCAAGGGCCCGCGGAAGGGCGCCGTGGCAGCCAAGAAGAAAACGATGGCGCGCAAGTAGCCGCAGAGTTCTCACGGAAGACCGAGGAGAGGAAACAGCGTGGCAAAAGAACCGCAGGACGCAGCCGCTGCTCCGGCAGCAGCAGCGAAAACGACGAAGCGAAAGAAGGAATTTCGCAAGAAGAAAGAGAAGCGCGTGGTGCCGCACGGACTGGTGTGCATCCAGGCGACGTTCAACAACACGATTGTGACGCTCACCGATCCCGACGGCCGCGCCGTAAGCTGGGCGTCGGCTGGTTCCGTGGGGTTCAAGGGGTCGCGCAAGGGCACGCCTTACGCGGCGCAACAGGCGGCGATGACGGCCGCGGGCGTCGCGCGCGATCAGTACGGCATGAAGTCGGTCGAAGTGCGCGTCAAAGGTCCGGGAGCGGGACGCGAGTCCGCGGTCCGCGCGCTGGCATCTTCGGGGCTGCACATCAACGCGATCAAGGACGTAACGCCGGTGCCGCACAACGGCTGCCGTCCGCCGAAGCGCCGCCGCGTCTAATTAACGATCTTGTGGGGGCACGGCACGCCGTGCCCGCTTGGAAGTGGAAGCAAAGGAGAGAAGCACTTGGCAAGACATCGTGAAGCGGTTTGCCGGTTGTGCCGACGGGAGGGCCAAAAGCTCTTCTTGAAAGGCCTCCGGTGTTTTACGGAAAAATGCGCCATCGAGAAGCGCAATTTCGTTCCCGGCCAGCATGGCCAGGCGCGGCGCCCGAAGATGGTCGGCTACGGCGTTCAATTGCGCGAAAAACAAAAGGTGAAGCGCACCTACGGATTGCTCGAGCGGCAGTTCCGCGCGTACTTCGAGAAGGCCGTGCGCACCAAGGGGCCGACGGGCTCGAACCTGGTGGTGATGCTCGAGCGGCGCCTCGACAACGTCGTCTACCGAGCGGGGCTCGCGGGTTCGCGGGCGCAGGCTCGCCAGCTCGTGCTGCACGGGCACGTTCGTGTGAAGGGGCAGAAGGTGAACATCCCCAGCTATCTCGTGCAGGTGGGCGACGACGTGGCCCTCAAGGACAAGATGCACCAGAACGCGATGGTGCTCGAAGCCCGCAACCTGGCGCAGAGCCAGGGGGTGGCGCCATGGCTCGATATCGACCGCGAGAACTTCAAGGCCCGCGTGGTGGCAATGCCGCGACGCGAGGACGTCCAAACGCCGCCGATGAACGAGCAGCTCATCGTCGAGTTGTACTCGAAGTAGCGCAAGATTTTCGCTTTCTTGGATAGGTTCGTAGGCCCGCTGTGCGCGGGCCGGGAGGAAGGTTGAATATGTGGAAGGGATTCCAGAAACCAAAGCGGCTCGCGGCAGAACCCGAGACGCTGACCGACAAGTACGGAAAGTTTTCCGCGCAGCCATTCGAGCGCGGCTGGGGAACCACGGTCGGAAACGCGCTGCGGCGGGCGCTGTTGAGCTCGATCGAGGGCGCCGCGATCACCGCGGTGAAAATCGAGGGAGTGCTGCATGAATTTTCGCCGATTCCCGGCGTGGTCGAGGATGCGACGGACATCATCCTCAACCTCAAGCAGGTTCCGCTCAAGCTGAACACGGACCAGCCCAAGACGATTACGCTCAACGTCGACGTGCCGGGCCCCGTCACTTCCGCCAAAATCGAAGAGGATGCGGACATCGCCGTACTCGACAAGAACGTCTACATCGCGACGGTGAGCGAGGGCGGCAAACTCGAACTCGAATTGCGCGTGAAGAATGGCCGCGGGTACGTTGCCGCCGACCGCAACTTCGACGAGGACCTGCCGATCGGCTACATCCCGATCGACTCGGTCCACTCGCCCGTGCGCAAGGTTAACTACGCGGTGGAAGCAGCGCGTCTCGGCCAGATGACGGACTACGAGAAACTGACGCTCGAGGTCTGGACGAACGCCGCGATCACGCCGCAGGACTCGATCGGCCTCGCATCGAAGCTCATCAAGGACCACATGAGCATCTTCATCAACTTCGAGGAGCAGCCGGAGCTTCCCGAAGAAGCGGTCGAGAACTACGCCGACCCGCGCCTTGAATTCCTCGACCGCTCGGTCGAGGAGCTCGAGCTTTCGGTGCGCTCCTACAACTGCCTGAAGAACGCCAACATTCAAAACCTGCGGGAGCTCGTGCAGAAGACCGAGTCCGAAATGCTCAAGACCAAGAATTTCGGGCGCAAATCGCTGAACGAGATCAAGGACATCCTGCACAAGATGGGCCTGAGCCTGGGCATGAAATTCGACGAGCACGGACGCGTCATTTGGCCGCCGCTCCCGAGCCAGACGGCTCCTCCGCCGTCGGAAGGGGACGCTTCGGCTATTTAGGCCGCGGAACGGAATATGAGACACCTCGTATCAGGCTCGAAACTGGGACGCCAGCCGGCGCACCGCCGCGCGACGCTCCGCAATCTGGTGACTAACCTCATCGAGAAGGAGCGAATTCACACGACGGTGCTCCGCGCCAAGGCGGCTCGTCCGATCGCCGAGCGCATGATCACCCTCGGCAAGCGCGATTCGCTTCACGCTCGGCGTCAAGCCGCCGCGTTCCTCATGACCCCGGACGCCACCAAGAAGCTTTTCACCGATCTGGCTCCGCGCTTCGCGGAACGTCAGGGAGGCTATACGCGGATCGTCCGCACCGGATGGCGCATCGGAGACGGCGCCGAGCTCGCAATCCTCGAATTCATCGGCTCGGAGCTGAAAAAGAAGGACAAGAAACCGAGGAAGGCAGCGGCCGAGGAAGCTCCGGAAGAGAAGGACGAAAAAGAGGCCGCCGCCACAAAATAACCACGCTCTAGCGAGAACTGCAAAGGCCCGCTCCGATTCATCGGGGCGGGATTTCTTATTTGGCGGGCAGAGCGGATTCTTGCTGCCTGCGCTTTTCGCGCACGTGGCCCAATAGAATCACGAGCGCGGCGATGGCCTGCGCCGCAATTCCGCCTGATGTATCGAGCAGGACGTCCGCAACCGCAGCGGTGCGCCCCGGCACAAACATCTGATGAAATTCATCGAGCGAAGCGTATCCCGCCACGATCGCGATCGCTGCCAGCGCCCAGGCGAGCCGCGCGTCGCGCCGGCCCCCGCGAATTCCGCGCAGAATCAGAAGGCTCAGAATGAAGTATTCGGTGAAGTGTGCGCTCTTGCGGATGTAGTGGTGAATTTGGAAAAGCGTATCGAGGGAAGCGCGCGGCAGCAGCCAGCGCAGGACCGGTACGATGATGCGGCTGGTATTGTCGGCGGTGAATACGCCCGTCGAGAATCCCGAAATTACGACGGCCCACACCAGCGCCGGCCACCATTGTTTGAGCCAGCGCACGCTACTCGAGCCGGTAGTTGGGCGCTTCGCGCGTGATGATCACGTCATGGACGTGGCTTTCGCGCAGGCCTGCCTGGGAGATGCGGATGAACTTGCTCCGCTCCTGCAGTTCCTTCAAGTTCTGCGCGCCGCAATATCCCATCCCGCTGCGCAACCCACCCACGAGCTGGTCGACCAGCCCCGCCAGCGGCCCCTTGTATGGGACCTGGCCTTCGATTCCCTCGGGCACTGATTTTCCGCGCTCGGCGCCTTCCTGCGCGTAGCGGTCGGCCGAACCCGCCTCCATCGCACCGAGCGATCCCATGCCGCGATAAGATTTGAACGTGCGGCCTTGGTAGAGAATCGTCTCGCCGGGTGATTCTTCTGTGCCGGCAAACAGGCTGCCGATCATCACCGCGGAAGCGCCCGCGGCGATGGCCTTGGTGATGTCGCCAGAGAACTTGATGCCGCCATCGGCGATGACCGGAACGCCGCTGCCCTGCGCCGCGCGCGAAGCCTCGATGATGGCCGTAATCTGTGGTACGCCAGCACCGGTGACCACGCGCGTCGTACAGATCGACCCTGGGCCGATGCCGACCTTCAGACCGTCGATGCCGAGCGCGATCAGGTCGCGCGCGCCTTCAGCCGTCGCCACGTTGCCGGCAAGGAGCTGCATGTCCGGCAGCCTGTGTTTGACCGCGCGGATCGCTTCCATCACGCGGCTCGTGTGGCCGTGGGCCGTGTCGATCGCCAGCGCGTCCACCTTCTCGCGCGCCATTTCTTCCGCGCGCTCGAGAAAATCTCCGGTCGCGCCGATGGCCGCGCCGACGCGCAGGCGCCCCTGCTCGTCTTTCGTCGCGTTCGGGAACTCGAGTTTCTTCTGGATGTCCTTGACGGTAATTAGGCCTTTGAGATTGAAATCCTTGTCCACGACCAGAAGTTTTTCGATGCGATGCTGCTGCAGAAGGCGCTCGGCCGCTTCGAGCGTGGTGCCAACCGGAACGGTAACGAGGTTGTCTTTCGTCATCACATTGCTGACGGGCTGATCGAGGTTGCGCTCGAAGCGCAGATCGCGGTTTGTCAGGATGCCGACCAGGCGCTGCCCGCGCGTGACCGGCAGGCCCGAAACCTTGTACTTGTTCATGATGTCGAGCGCCTGCCGCACGGATATTTCGGGCGCGATCGTCACCGGATCGACGATCATGCCGCTTTCCGAGCGCTTCACGCGGTCCACTTCCTCGGCCTGGCGGTCGATGGTCATGTTGCGGTGCACGAATCCGATGCCGCCTTGCCGCGCGATGGCGATGGCGAGCCGCGCATCGGTGACCGTGTCCATCGCGGCGGCCACGATCGGAATATTCAGCGCGATCTTGCGCGAGAGGCACGTGCGCGTGTCCGCCTGCGCGGGAAGCACCGAGGATTTCCCCGGCAGCAGCAGCACGTCGTCGAACGTCAAAGCCTCGGAAATCGGTCCATCAATCATCAAGGCTCCTATGGGCCTTTCTAGGCCCCATAAACACCGAAGCCCAGCGAGGTCCGCTGGGCTTGAAATAAGTTGCGTTGTAGAAGACGACCTTCATGAATCGAATTGTAATTTTAAGCGCATCGCGTGGTGAAATCAAGGCAGCGCGGAAATCGGGGCGGAGACCTCGGAAGCTGCCGCCGTTTCTTGCATTTCGGGATTCCCGGTGTTCCAATACGGCCAATCGTGTACGTCTCCGCCGGGGGCGTCTAGACCGATGGGTGGCCCCGAGAGGTTGATTCAGAAGATGCGAGACAAGCCAAAAGCGCCACTCGAAATTCTGATCGCGGATGACCACAGCGTGGTGCGCAAGGGGCTGCGGAGCATTTTGGAATCCAATAAAGGATGGAAGGTCTGCGCCGAGGCGGCCAACGGCCGCGATGCCGTGACGAAGGCCCAACTCTTCAAACCGGACATCGCGATTCTGGATATCGGCATGCCGGAACTGAACGGACTTGAGGCCACCCGCCAAATTCGTGAAGTTTCCCCCCGGACGGAGATTCTGATCCTGAGCGCGCACGGATCGGAAAAAGTGGCGCGAGAGATCGTCGAGGCGGGCGGGCTGGGCTACCTCGTAAAGGAGGATGCGGACACCGATCTGCTGGCGGCCGTGGAATCCTTAGGGCGGCACAAGCCGTACTTCACTTCCAAAATCATGTCATGGACGGCGCGGGAATGGCGCCGTGGACACCGCGAGACGCCTCGGAGCATCCTGACGCCTCGCGAGCGGGAAGTGACACAGCTATTGGCGGAAGGCAAGAGCAATAAAGAAGTCGCGGCAGCCCTTCAGATCAGCGTGAAGACGGTCGAGACCCACCGCGCAAACATCATGATGAAGCTCAACCTTCACTCCATCACGGAGCTGGTGCACTACGCGATTCGCAACGAGATAGTCCACACCTAGGAAAGCCGCAAAAGCGCCTCTACAGTTTATTCCCTAGGGAGTCCGCGGAATTTACAGCGCCCCGGAATGCTGCCACTCTTTTTATCGAAATTCAGACGTTGAATGGGGGTGGACGGTGCCAATTAGCAAGTCGCTTCGCGTGCTCGTGGTCGATGATTCAGCGGCGGCGCGGACCATGCTCTGTTGTTTGCTTGCGGAGCACGATGGGATCGAGATCGTCGGCACGGCCAAGAACGGCATCGAGCTTCTGGAAAAAGCGGGGTCGCTGCGGCCCGACCTGATTCTAACGGATCTGCACATGCCTCGCATCAGCGGCCTCGAGTGCACTTTGCGTCTTCGTGAACTGATGCCCGCGACGCGGTTTATGATCCTCACCGATCTGGATTGTCCGTTCACGGAGGAAGACTGCGGGCAGCCCGGGGCTGATTTCTACCTCTACAAGGAAAACATGGCTGAGAGAGTTATTGCGGCCATACACCAGCTATTCCCCGATTTGGATCCGCAAAAGCAGAATCAGCCCCGTCGAGTGAACGAACACGCGTTGCTTCGTCCGTTGCTGGGCAATGCATAGTAAATCGCTGATCTACTTTGCGAACCGCGTCTCGTTCTTTGCCCACCAGTTCAAGGCGTTTCCAGTTGTTTCCCTCCACATGGCTTCTCTGCCTTGTTCTCCCTGATACTCTGGCAATCTATAGTCCGGAGTGAATTTCTCGCCGAGGTACGTACCCAGATGATTCGCAATCATCGCCGCACCGTACTGCGAACGCACAGCACCGTCGTGGGCAAAATCCTCTTCATTCCTATTCATCTCCTCGAACAGCAGCCAGAACCCCAGTCTTACGACGGCTGGATCAATTCCAGAAAGGCGAGCATGCGGCGGCTCCACAAGCTCCTTAAAGATGACATCCCGAACATCACGTTGGCTGGCTAAAGCGTATGCCACGGCTTCAGCATGGTATTTGGTTCCGAGGTGACGAAGAAGGCAAAGTACCGCCTGTTGCCGCAAGTGAGGATCGGCATCGGAGTCCTTGAAAACGGAAACTACGGGTTCCTCGGCTTCCGGGACCCGACTGTTGGAATCGAGGGCCGCGAGCAGCGCGCTTTCTCCAGGAGTGGTTAGGGGGCCGGACCAAAGTTCCAATAGGGTCTTGCTTACTTGAGGATTTGCCCTGCCGCATTCCAGGGCCTTGCACCATAACCAGTTTGCAACGCAATACCTTCCCCAGCCCGGGACACGCCGATCCGTATCTGGATTGGAGCAGTTATACGCGGCATAGGTCCAGCCTCCTGGGAGACCTTTTGCAATCTCGGGGAAGAGAGTCTGCATCCTTGTTTCGACCGGCACCTTTTCGAAAGCGCCTTCTGTCGATTGCCATTGCTGGTCTGAAGTTTGCGGCGACAGAAGAGTCTCAAGCAATTGCGCCGGCGTAAAATCGTCGGCTCGCGATGCGCCTGCTAGGACGAAACCTGCGACCAGCAGCATGATCCAAATCGCGGGCACGGCTAGCTGCCGAGAAGATGATTCCTCGGACGCTGCATTGAACGAGAGCTGAATCGACTGACCTTGTCTTTCACCCATGGTGTGTACGCCTCCTGGACGTTCGCACCGCGTTCAAACCGCCATATATGCAGATGATGATCGATTCCCAAAGGTTCGTTCGGTTGAATTCGAATTGTCAGTCCAGAATGGGAATTCTTACACACTCGGTCCCTAGAGCGTGCAAGCGATCGGTTGCGCGTCGGCGGCGAAGCACATACGATTGAATCTGTGAAAGACTTCGTGCCGCACAAAGCTCTTCGCAATGCCGACCTGATGACAATTGCCGCGGCGTTCTGGCGGCGGAGCTTCCCGCGATTGCCTCGAGCGATCCCGCGCCTTTTTGAGGTCGAGCCGGGGACGCAGGCGCGCGGCGAATGCCACTGGCAGGAAAATCCCCGCGAGCACCCCACGCTCATGCTCGTGCACGGCCTCGAAGGATCGAGCGAATCCGGCTACATGCGCGGCACCGGAGAAAAGGCCTATGCGGCGGGTTTCAACGTGGTGCGGATGAACCAGCGGAATTGCGGCGGCACGGAGAATCTGACTTCGACTCTGTACCATTCGGGCCGCAGCGCCGATTTTCGCGCCGTCGTGCTCGAACTTATCGAACGCGACAGTCTGCCGGAGATTTTCGCCGCGGGCTTCTCGATGGGAGGGAATCTCGTTCTAAAGATGGCCGGCGAATCCGGCAATTCCGTGCCGCAGCAGGTTCGAGGCTTCGCGGCCGTCGCGCCATGCTTCGACTTGGCGGCCTGCGCCGACGCACTCGGCGAGCCGCGCAATTTTATCTACAACCGATACTTCGTCCGCCGCTTGAAAGGCCGAATGCGATATAAGGCGCGGCTGTTTCCTGAAATCTACTCAGCGAATGGCTCGATGCGGGCGCTCGGCGGAGTTCGCACCGTGCGCGATTTCGACGACGCGATCACCGCGCCTTTCTGCGGCTTTGCGAGCGCGGACGACTACTACGCGCGATCAAGCGCCATGCACGTGCTGGGCGCGATCGCGCGGCCTACGCTTATCTTGACAGCGCAGGACGACCCATTCGTCCCGTTCTCAACCTTTGCCAATCAGGCGATGCATGAAAATCCCAATATGGCGCTTCTGGCGCCGCAGTACGGCGGGCATTGCGGGTTCATCTCGAGCGAGGGCGGTGCGGAGCGCTTCTGGTCGGAGGCGCGAATCGTGGAGTTTTGCCAGCGGCAGTCGAAGCTTTAGTTTTGCACGCCGACTGCCGCGGCAGCCGCAACTGGCTGCAGCATCGGGGGGCGTTTTAGCGCCTTATCAATGGCTTCGGCAAGCTCTCCGGAAGTCATCTCTCCGAATCCTGATTGCCGAAAACGAATGAATCCGTCGCGGTCCAAAACGATATAAGTTGGGAAGGCGTGGACGTTGAAAAGTTCCGCGACACTTCCCGCACCATCAAAATGATCGGGCCAGTCCATATGATGCGCGGCGATGAAGGCCTGCCATACCTGCTGGTCGTTATCGGAACTGATCCCGACAATTTCGAATGGGCGATCCGCATATTTCTTGCGGAGACCCAGCAATGCCGGCACGGATTCGCGGCAGGGCGGGCACCATGTCGCCCAGAAATCCAGGAGCACAACTTTCCCTCGAAGCGCAGCGTTCGAAATCGCTCCGCCGTCGAACGACGCGAAGGAAAAGTCCGGCGCGCGGTATACGTCTTTAGCTCCGCGATGCCTTCTTCGTCGCGCTCCTGCTTCAGAAGCACCGTTCCCAGATCGAAGTGCGCGACTCTTAATCCGGGTTCAATCGCCAAAGCTGACCGGAGTTCCTCCTCCGCTTCCTTGAGTTTCTTATCGCTTGGCTTGCCCGACATCTCCGCCAGAAGCGCGCCCCGATATACATGGGCTGCGACGGCCAGTGTTTTGTTGTCACCGGCGGCTTTGACGGCGTGTTTCGCGTCGTCGAGCGCCGCGGAAAGGTCGCCGAGCTTGCGATCGATATCGAACATGCGGAGATCGCAGGCGGCGCAGGTGTGCTTCGTGAGCTTGTCCGCTTTCCGGTAAGCGTCGAGTGCTTTGTCGAAATGCTTTTCCGCAGACAAGGCGTCGCCTTGAGCGACCATTTGGGCGACTTCGGGAGAGTCCGCGGGTTCCGTTGCTGCCCGCGCGGGTCGAGCGATAGAGAGGATGAAGAAAACGAGAAACGGTAAAACGCTGAGACGTGGCATCCTCTTCCTCCCGCAGCCGTTTCGACCGAAGGCATGAGAACGCCCTCGACCGAGCGGCGCCGACTCTTTGGAATATTGCGAGGATTCTAGGTTGATCGAAAAGCTAAGTCAACGACAGGGAAGAGAAGGTTCTTGCGAGGATCGAAACCGCGTACCCGGAGAAACGCCTACTGCAGATGCTTCACCGCTTCCACGGCAAGCTCGTGCAGCCCGCTGCCGCCGTGCGCGACGTACTCGATGATCTGCTTGCGCATGCGCGGCTCCCAGAATTTCTGGAGGTGGTCGGTGACTCCAGCGACCGCTTCGTCCTTTGGATAGCTGGCGAAAAAGAGCGCGATCTGGTTCGCCATGTGGACCATGTTCTCGGCTTCCATGGCTCAGTCGTCGGCCGCGGTTGTTTCTTTGGCGATCCGCGTGGTTTGCTTTCGCGTCTGGCGATAGTGCTCTTGCCATTCCGACAAATGCCTCGCGAGCTGCACCTGCACCGCCGTTACTTTGTACTCGGGGCAGCTCGTGGCCCAGTCCGAAAACTCCGTCGTGACCACGTTTGCGCCGGTCATGGCGTGATGGAACGTGGTGTAGACCACGCCCGGCTGCATGCGCTCCGAGATGCGGGCGGGAAGCGTGATGTCCCCTTGGCGGCTCGCGAGCGACACCAGATCGCCCTCCTTGATGCCGCGGTTCTCCGCGTCGGAGGGATGAATCTCGAGCACGTCCATGTCGTGCCAGACATTGTTCTCCGTCCGGCGCGTCTGAGCGCCCACGTTGTATTGCGAGAGGATGCGCCCAGTCGTCAAAATGAGCGGGAAGCGTCCGGTGGTTCGCTCGTCGGTGGGTATGAACTCGGTGATCATGAACCGGCCTTTGCCGCGGACGAAGCTGCCGATGTGCATCACGGGCGTGCCCTCGGGAGCCTTGTCGTTGCAGGGCCACTGCACGCTACCCAGCCGTTCCAGCTTCTCGTATGTGACCCCAGCGAAAGTCGGCGTGAGGCGCGCAATTTCGTCCATGATCTCGGACGGGTGGTTGTAATGCATCGGGTACCCGAGAGCTTCCGAGAGGGCCATGGTGACTTCCCAATCGGCTTTCCCCGCCATCGGCTCGATGGCCTTCCGCACGAGCCCAATGCGCCGCTCCGCGTTGATGAAGGTTCCATCCTTTTCGAGGAATGACGATCCGGGCAAAAATACGTGAGCGTAGCTCGCGGTTTCATTCAGGAAAAGGTCCTGGACGACCACGCACTCCATGGCGGTCAGGCCCGCGGAAATATGCTGCGTGTTCGGATCGGATTGAACGATGTCTTCGCCCTGCACGTAGAGGCCCTTGAATGTGCCGTCCACGGCCGCGTCGATCATGTTTGGAATGCGCAGGCCTGGCTCGGACTGGAGCGGCACTTTCCACGCGGCCTCGAAGAGATGCCGCACCGGGTCCTCGGACACATGGCGGTATCCGGAGAATTCGTGCGGGAACGATCCCATGTCGCAGGAGCCTTGCACGTTGTTCTGTCCGCGCAGCGGATTGATGCCGACGCCGATCTTGCCGATGTTGCCGGTCGCCATCGCCAGGTTGACCATGCCCATCACCATGGTCGATCCCTGGCTGTGTTCGGTGACGCCGAGGCCGTAATAGATTGCTCCATTTCCGCCGGTGGCATAGAGGCGGGCGGCCGCGCGAACGTCCGCGGCTGGAACGCCGGTGAATTTCTCCGCGGCTTCGGGCGAGTTCCGCTCTTCCGCCACGAAATTACGCCACTGTTCGAACGCCGCCAGGTCGCAGCGCTCCTTCACATAGGTCTCGTCCACCAGGCCCTCGGTAACGACCACGTGCGCGAGGGCGTTGATCATCGCAACGTTCGTGCCGGGCAAGAGCGGCAGGTGATAATCCGCCTTCACGTGGGGCGACTTCACGAGATCAATGCGCCGAGGATCGACGATGATGAGCCGCGCGCCCTCCCGCAGCCTGCGCTTCATTTGCGAGGCAAAAACCGGATGCGCGTCCGTCGGATTCGCGCCGATGATCATAATTACATCGGCCTGTTCCACGGAATCGAAGTTCTGCGTCCCGGCGGAGGTCCCGAGAGTCGTCTTCATGCCGTAGCCCGTGGGGGAATGGCAGACCCGCGCGCAAGTATCGACGTTGTTGTTGCCGAAGGCGGCGCGGATCATCTTCTGAACGAGGAAGGTTTCTTCGTCCGTGCAGCGCGAGGAAGTGATTCCGCCGATGGAATCTCGGCCGTACTTGGCCTGGATGCGCCTGAATTCGCTGGCGGTGCGGCCGATGGCCTCTTCCCAACTCACTTCGCGCCACGGATCGGTGATCTTCGCGCGGACCATCGGCTTCAGGATGCGGTCTTTGTGCGTCGCGTAACCCCACGCGAACCGGCCTTTCACGCAGGAATGGCCGTGATTTGCTTTGCCGTCCTTGTAAGGAATCATACGGACGACTTCATCGCCCTTCAGCTCGGCCTTGAACGAGCAGCCCACGCCGCAGTAGGCGCACGTCGTAACCACGCTGCGGTCCGGCGCGCCTTTTTGAATGTACGTCTTTTCCACCAGGCTGTTCGTCGGACATGCCTGCACGCACGCTCCGCAGGAAACGCATTCCGATTCGAGGAAAGGCTTGTCGCCGGCCGAAACCACGGAAGCAAAGCCGCGCCCGTCAATCGTCAGTGCGAATGTTCCCTGCACTTCCTCGCAGGCGCGCACGCAGCGCGAACAAACGATGCACATCGCGGGATCGAACGTGAAATATGGATTCGATTCATCTTTTTCGGAATTCAGATGATTCTTGCCCGCGTAGCCATAGCGGACTTCGCGCAGGCCCACGGCCGCGGCCATTTCTTGAAACTCGGTCTGTCCATTGCCTGAGCCGTGAAGCATCTCGCGCGGATGATCGGAAGCGTACAGCTCCATCACGCCCAGGCGCAGCTTCGCGAGTTTGGGCGATTGCGTCCGCACTTTCATGCCCGGCTCCACGGGAGTCGTGCAGGATGCGGGGGTGCCGCGCCGTCCTTCGACCTCGATCAGGCAGAGGCGGCAGGACCCAAACGGTTCGAGGTTGTCGCTCGCGCACAGCTTCGGCACCTGCACACCGGCCTCGGCTGCCGCGCGCATGACCGACGTGCCCGCTGGCACGGTCACCGGCTTTCCGTCGATCTCCAAATTGACAAGCGTCTCGGAAATTCGTTTCGGCGTCCCATAATCCACTTCTCGTATTAGCGCCATGATTGTGACTCCTGAGACTTGCGGGCCCCATTCGTCGGCGGGGGAGGCGCCGGCTTATCAAAATCTTCCGGAAAATGTCGAATCGCGCTCTGCACGGGGAATGGAATCAATCCGCCGAGAGCACAGAGCGAACCGTCCGTCAGCACTTCGCAAAGATCGCCGAGCAGTTCGAGGTTTTGCGCGCGATCCTGATTGGCGATGATCTTGTCGATCACCTCGACGCCGCGCGTCGAGCCGACCCGGCACGGCGTGCACTTACCGCAGCTCTCCACGGCGCAGAACTCCATCGCAAAGCGCGCCTGATGCGCCAGATCGACCGTATCGTCGAACGCCACAATTCCACCGTGCCCGAGCATGCCCTTTCGCTCCGCGAATGCTTCGTAGTCCAGAGGCGTGTCGAGCAGAGACTTCGGAAAATATGCTCCGAGCGGGCCGCCGACCTGAACGGCGCGCAGCGCGCGGCCCGAAGCCGTGCCGCCGCCGAAATCGTAGATTGCCTCGCGCAGCGTTAGCCCGAAGGCCTTCTCCACCAGACCACTGTGCTTGATATTTCCGGCAAGCTGGATCGTGAGCGTGCCGCGGGATTTTCCCATTCCGAAATCGCGATAGTGCTGCGCGCCTTTATCCAAAATGATCGGCACCGTGGCGAGCGAAATCACGTTGTTCACCACCGTGGGCTGACCAAACAAGCCCTTGATGGCGGGCAGCGGCGGTTTGAAGCGGATCTGTCCGCGCTTGCCCTCGAGGCTCTCGAGGAGCGACGTCTCTTCGCCGCAGATGTATGCTCCGGCGCCCATTCGCACTTCGAGATCGAATCTCTTTCCGCTTCCGGCCACGTTCGCGCCGAGATATCCCTTGTCGTACGCGATGCGGATCGCGCGCTGAAGCTGGCGGAACGCGTGAGGATATTCGGAGCGGAGGTAGATGAACCCGCTCGTGGCTCCCACGGCCAAGCCCGCGATCGTCATTCCCTCGATGAGAACGAACGGATCGCCTTCCATGATCATGCGGTCTGCATAGGTGCCGCTGTCGCCCTCGTCGGCGTTGCAGACGATATATTTTTGATCCGCCGCCGTGTTGAGAACGGTCCGCCACTTAATCCCGGTGGGGAAGCCCGCGCCGCCGCGCCCGCGGAGCCCCGAATTCGCCACCTCTTCCACGATTGCCTGCGGCGTCATGCCGAGAGCTTTTTCGAGCCCGCGATAACCGCCGTGACTCATGTAATCGGAGAGCGAAAGCGGGTCAGTGATGCCGCAGCGCGCGAACGTCAACCGCTCCTGGTTTTTCAGAAATGGAATCTCTTCGGTAAGACCGAGACAAAGAGCGTGCGGCTTTCCTTCGAGGAGTCCCGCATCGAGCAAACCAGCAACCGCATCCGCCGATACCGGACCATAGGCCATGCGGCCGCGCGGCGTTTCGACCTCGACGAGCGGCTCGAGCCAAAACATGCCGCGCGATCCATTGCGAACGATCGTCGCATCGAGATGCCGGGAAGCAATCTGGGCCGCGAACCCCTTCGCGACAGCATCAGCGCCGACCGAAAGCGCCGCAGCGTCGCGCGGAATGTAGACTTTGGCACTCATCCGTGCCTCTGAGCGCTGTCGATCAGAAAATCGGCGACTTCTGAAGAGACTCGGCCGTACAGCTTTCCGTCGAGCATCACCGCGGGAGAGAGAGCGCAATTGCCGAGGCAATAGACCGGTTCGACCGTAAAGCTCTGGTCCTCGGTGGTTTCGCCAAGCTTCACCCCAAGCCGGTCCTGGACGTGCCGGATCGTGCTCTCGCAGCCCATCGACTGGCACGCCTCGGCCCGGCACATTTTCAGGACGTGCCGTCCAGGCGGAGTATGCCGAAAATCGTGATAAAAGCTGATGACGCCGTGCACTTCGGCATGGGAAAGATTGAGCGCGTCCGCAATCAGGGGTACTGCCGCCTTATCAACGTACCCAAACTCATCTTGCAAGGCGTGAAGGATAGGCAGGAGGGCCCCGGGCATTTGCGCGTGTTCCTGGATGCGGGAGAGAGCCCGGTCAGCATCCCATCCTTGCTCGCTGCTCATGCGATTTCACCCCTAACTTCGTATGAATCAGCTACATCCACTGTTCGCGCACACTGCCGCCGCCCTACCAGTCGAGAATTTTATCATATGCGGATGCGTGCGGCCCAGTTTTTGTGTCGCGCCTACTGGGCGGATCGTCGGTTCACCCAACGTCCGGTCCAGCCGACGGGTCTGCGTCGGTATTTCACGCCCCAGGGCAACTCGGAGTTAACTCCCTGTCTCTTATTATTGAATTTGGAGTGGACACACTGGCAAACTCTCGGTCAAATTAGACGGGCAGGGCAGAGGTGGGGGGACTTGGGAGGGGAGATTAGGCGATGAAACACGCTGCATTTCTGTTCGGGGTCATCCTTCTATTCGGCGCAAGTGCCGGTGCACAAATTAACTCGGACAACTCGCTGCCGCCAGCTCCGGAAGCAGGTTTCGCTTCGGCCCCGGTTACGTCGCCCACTCTACTTGCGGCGACGGCCACGCCGAGCAGCAGCGCGTTCGACGGACCTGGAACGCCGATCTCATCCTCAGCGGCTTCGGGTGCGAAAGACGCCCAGCAGCCGACTGTTTACGGCGTTTTTCAGAATTACAACTGGCAGGCGTATGTCGGCTATTCATTCTTCCGATTTTATGCGGCGCCCAAGGTCACCTTAAACATGAACGGCGTGAACCTCGGAATTGTTTACTACCCGCGAGGATTGTGGATAGGCGCGGATGGCGAGTTCATGGGGGAGTTCGGTTCGTACGGGCGATATACCGCGAAGTTCGCGCTCGGAGGTGGAGGCGCCCGCTTCCGTTGGTCAGCCCCGCGCGGTTTGGAGGTATGGGGTCATGGCATCGTGGGCGGCGCGCACTTCCTGCCGCAAACCGCATACGGCGGCCAGTCGGCATTCGCGTATGAAGCCGGCGGCGGTGTTGACATCAACATTCACCATCAGCGGTGGGCCGTCCGCGCGCAAGCGGACTTGGTCGGCACGCGTTTCTTCAGTACCTATCAATACAGCCCGAAAATTGCATTCGGTGTCGTCTACAGATACTGACGCGGTTCGCATCAGGGAATTCCAGGGCGCCAGGGCTACTCCCGGCTTGACCTACTACCTTGCCGGATGCATTCGAGCGATGATTCGCCCGAAAAACGCGCGAGCCTCCGCAAGCCCCAGCATCCACGTGCCCGCCAAGTAGAGAAGTCCGTAAGGCCCCAGAACGATTACGGCAATCAGAATCGGCGAGTGGTGTCCGAAGTATCGGCGGATCGCCCACCCGGCCGCCGCTGCCACCAGAGCTGCCAGCCACAGTTTCGCGAGATAATCCTTCGCCAAGCCGGTCCGGCCAATGCGGCGGTTCAGCGTAGTTCTCAGAAGCGTGAACTCGACCCACGACGCGATTCCGGCGGAGATGGTCAGGCCGGCGACGCCCCAGCGCTGATCGATCCCCAGCGCCGGAGGAAGCGGTTTCGCGCAGATGTAACCGAGAATCGTCGTCAGCGCCACACGCAGGATTGCAAAGTACAGCGGCGTGCGCGTGTCCCGCAGCGCGTAATACGTGGATGAGTAAAGCCGCCCGAGCGTCGAAGCGAGCAGCCCGACCGTGGAGCCTGCGAGAATGCCCCAAACCCACGTGACATCGTCCTGAGTGAAACGGCCGGTTCGGGTTCGGTAGATACCTCCGACGATCACGTCGCCGAGGATCAGAAACGCCGCCACCGAAGGCACGACGAAAAAAGCGATTTGTCTGAGGCCCGCATCGAGCCGCCCGCGCAGCGTTTCCGCCACGGCGCTGTCGCTGCCGATTGCCCCGGACATCTGCGGCAGCTCGGCGGCCGAAACAGACATCCCGAATAGGCTGACCGGGAGCAGATAGATCATCTGCGCGTAGGAGAGCGCGGCTACGGCGCCGATCGGGAGCATGCTTGCCAGCAAGCCATCCACGTATGCGCTGATCTGCACCACGCCCCGGCTGACGAATACCGGAAAGAAGTTGAGTATGACCGTCTTGACGTTTGTCGCGTGAAGGCCGAGCGAAAGACGCAGGCCGCCGAGCAGCCGCAAGACGATCGGCAACTGCGCTCCCACCTGGAGCGCACTCCCCGCCACCGAGCCCCACGCGAGAATGATTGCCAGCGGATACTGCGCGTAACGCCCTCCCCAGATCCACATTGTTGCGATCATCGCGGCGTTCCAGATCACGCCCGCGGCGTAGGAGAGGAAAAAACGGCGGTGGCTGTTCAGAATTCCGAGGCACCACGCGGAAAATACCAGCAGCCCCACGCCAGGAAAGAGAATCCGCACCAGCCGGATCGTCAACTCGCGCCGTTCGTCGTGGAAGCCGTACGCGATCGCGTCGATCAGATACGGCGTTGCAAGCACGCCGACCAGGACGAGTATCGAAGTGGTCAGCGCCAGCAAGGCGGCCACCGCGCCGGCCGTGCGACGCGCTTCTTCGTCATCCTTGCGGGCCAGAAGGCTGGCGTACACCGGAATGAAAGACGCGGAAAGCACGCCCTCGCCGAACAGATTCTGCAGAAAATTGGGAATCCGGAGCGCGGCCTTGAACGCGTCAGCGGCGCCGGAATTTCCGAAATAGTGGGCGAACACGCGTTCGCGGATCAGCCCGGCGATGCGGCTCGAAAAAATTCCCGCCGCAACCAGAAACGCGTAGCGCCCCGGCCCGTGCGGCCGCGGCTTGGCGTCGGTGGTGTCCGTCACGATGAAAATGCTGCCGGAGTGCGCATAAGTGTGGAGCAATTCATTACAAGAGTTACGCGCGGCGAAGTCAACTTCGATTCTCGGCACTGTGCGGTGTTGATAGCATCTGCACACACCATCACTTCGTCACCCGAACTGGCCGTCATTCCGAACGAAGTGAGGAATCTCTCCTGGTTTCGGTCGAGGCGCGATTCTCTAGGCGCTGGACCTAAGGGGATTGTGCGAGGATCGGATGCAGCGTGAGCTGGCTATCTTTAAGGACTTCGAGGTCGCGCTGCCATTCCTGCTTGCCTTGCGATTTCACTTCGATCCGGTGGGTGCCGCTCGAAAGCTGGATCGTGGACGGCGTCTGCCCAACGAACTTTCCGTCGATGTAAATCTCCGCGCCCGTTGGGTCCGACGAGATCGTCAGGCTGCCGGTGCCCGCCTTCGTTTCGTGGTCATCCGCACGAAATGCAGCGGCGGATGCGGGGCGCAGCGGGCCTTCACGGCCGATTGTCTCAACAGGATTGCTTCCGTGAAAAGTGGGATCGAGCTTGATCTCAAAGTGGCTCGATTTCAGCAGGAAGTAATTACCGTGGTGCCGTCCATTGATGGCGACCCACTCGAACGGGCCTTCCGTCAGCGTGACTTGTTGCGCCAGGTAGCCGTCCATGGAGACTCGCGCCATCATCGAGTGTTCAAGGCGCGAGCCAAATACGGTGTGGGTCTTGTGGAAGTACCCGCCGGGATAGTCGGTCTTATATGGGGTCGTGCCCGCGACAGAGCCATTAATTTCAATCGTCGCGCCGGGGGGCGAACTTGTGATCATCAGTGTTTCGGCATGCGTTCGCGGGGCAAGCGGCAAAAACGCGAGCAGCGCGAGCGATGCACAGAGACAGTGTCGCCTCGATGGCTGCATCGGAGCCCTCCGAGGGAATTAGTCAGACAGGCCCGCAAGATGTCACCTTGCCAGCCGCACTGTCAACTGCGGAAACTACCTAGAACGCGAACACGACGTGGCAGTGTGGCGACCGGTGGGATCTGAGCTGTTGCGTTGCTGTAGGCCCGCGAAACGCAATTCCGATGCTCCGCATCTAAACAGTTGAACGTCCGCAGACGCGGTGCAGCGACTGCTTTGCGGCGTTCGCCCCAGGGAATTCGCGAAGTTCGCTCGAATATCCACAGGGAACCCTACTCATTCTTACAGGAGCCAGCCAATCCATGCGATTGCACCCGAAACATTATTTCGCAGTTCTCACAGTCCTTTTTCTTGCCATGCCGGTCTGGGCCGGCGGAGGTTCTAACCGCAAGGACTCCGTTTCTCTCGACGTAAACCAAGTGACCATGGTCGGGAACACGCAATTGCAACCCGGCCACTACAAGTTGGAAGCCACGGAGTCCACAAATCAACTCAACGTCCTTCGCGGCGGAAAAATCATCGCGACAGTTGCTTGTGAATGGATCAAACTCCCCCAAAAGTCTACGCAATCCGTCGTTCTTTCGGACCAGAACCGGGTGAATGAGATTCATTTTGAGGGAACGGACCAGGCGGTGAAGCTCGATTAGTCCCGCGTCCTTGTACCAGCAAAACAGAAGAGGGCGGGCCCGAACCCGCCCTCTTTTTTGTCTCTGATCGCCTGCGGTTTTCGCGCCTATCGCAGATACGTTGCGAGCCAATCGAGGAACGTCTTGTACCAGAACTCGCTATTCTGCGGCTTCAGGATCCAGTGGCCTTCGTCGGGAAAGACGATCAGCTTCGACGGCACGCCCTGGCGCTGGAGCGCGGTGAAGAATTCGAGGCTCTGCGTGTAAGGCACCCGGTAATCGAGTTCGCCCGCGATCACGAGCGTCGGGGTTTTGTACTTACCCAACTCCCCCGCGAATTCGCTTGGCGACCATTTTTTGTAGAGCGCCGGATTCGACCAGGGTGTTCCGCCAAATTCCCACTCCGGAAACCACAGCTCTTCCGTTGCGTTCATGCTGACTTCGTCGTACGTCCCGGCGTGGCTGATGAGGCACTTGAAACGATCCGTGTGCGTCGCAAACCAATCGACCATGTATCCGCCGAACGAGCCGCCGGCCGCCGCGACGCGCGACCCGTCGATAAATGGATACTTCGCAATCGCTGCGTCCGTACCCTTCATCAAGTCTTCGTAGACTTTTCCGCCCCAATCGCGGCTGATTTCCTGCACGAACTTGCTGCCGTAACCCGGCGAGCCGCGCGGGTTGATCATTAAGACGACGTAGCCCGGCGAGGCCATCAACGCCGCATTCCAGCGGTAGAACCAAGAGTCGTCCCACTCGACTTCCGGGCCGCCGTGTACGAGGAGCAGCATCGGATATTTCTGCACCGGGTCGAAATGCGGCGGCGGAAGCATCAGCGCCTGCACCTGCGTTCCCCCAGCGCCTTTGAACCAGAACGATTCCGCAGCGGGGAGATCGAGCTGCGACAACAGCGCGCCGTTCTGATGCGTGATCTGGCGGACGCCCGTGCCGTCGGAATTCGCGGCAAAGACTTCCGCCGGCATCGCGAGGCTCGTGCGCGTGAACGCGATCGTGCGGCCGTCGCTACTAATCGCAAAATCCTCGTTCGCGCCGTCCGCGAGGACCACCTTAGGTGCGGTTCCAGGGCTCGCCGCGACCGAATAGATCGGCAGCTCGAATTTTTCTTCCGTCTGGAAATACACTTTTGTGCTGTCGGGCGACCACGCAAACGCTTCGACGTTCCTGTCGAAATCTTCCGTGCGATTGACGATTTGGCTGCTCTGTCGGTCGTAAAGCATCAGCCGCCAGCGGTCGCTTTCATAACCCGGCTGCAACTGCGCGCGGTAGGCGATCCACTTCCCGTTTGGAGAATAAATGGGCCCCCAGTCGTCTCCGGGATTCGTCGTGATCCGTTTTGGCGGGGTTGCGCCGCTCACCGGCACCGTGAAAATATCTCCATTCGTGCTGATGGCTTCGACCTTGTCTGTATTCGCCGTGAAAGCCAGCTCCTGGCTGTCCGGCGAAAATGCGATCGCTTCGGGATTGCCGAGATTGAACGGCGGAACGTCGTAGTCCGCGCCGGGCGTGAGATCGCGCGGCGTGCCGCCGTCCGCAGACACGACAAACAGATGACTGCGCTTGCCGTTCGACCACGCGTTCCAGTGGCGGAAAAGCAGCTTTTGGTACACGTACGCCTTCACTTTGCTTTTTTCTTTTGCCGCGTCGCGCGCGGCGTTGCACACGTCGTCTTTGCAATCTGGATAGACACTTGAGACGAACGCAATCCATTTCCCGTCGGGTGACCAGAGTTCATTGTCCGCGCCGGTCGAAAGGGAAGTGACGCCTTGAGAGGAGCCACCGTCCGCCGGAGTCGTAAAAACTTGCGCCGTGCCGTTTTTGGAATCGAGAAGCGCGATCCTTTTTCCATCCGGCGACCAGCGGGGACGTTCGCTTGCACCGTCGTGCGTCAGTTGCCGGGCGTCGCCGTCCGAGACCGGCACGATCCAGATATCGTGCGTCAGGTGATTCGCGTCGTAGTCGGGCGTCGCGACGTCATACGCGACCCATTGGCCGTCGGGCGAAATCTGCGGGCCGCTCAAGCGGTGCATCGAGATCAGGTCTTTGAACGTGATCGCGCGCCTTTCCTGCGCCCTTGCCGTGAAGGTGACAATCGAGATGGCCATCGCGGTCCAGATGGTGCGCGTCCTCAATTTCATGTCCCCTCCTGCACGACGCCGGTTGGCAGCCTCGATCGAGCGACTGAAATGATGGCACCTTGTTTTGCTGTATCCAAGCGAAGGCTTGCCCGGCGGCCGTTGCCGGATGTATCGTGATCGCGAGCTGTACCGGGCTTGGGCGCTGGTTTTCGCCGTCGCTTCGCGGCTATGGATTAATTATGCAAGACGCCCTCGGTGTTCACCGACTCCACTTCGCATTCACCGTTACCTTTCACTACATCTTTCCGCAGCTCACGATGGGCTTGGCCCTCCTGATCCTCATTCTGAAAACTCTGGCGCTCCGGACCGGAAACGAAGTGTGGAATCGCGCTGCGCGTTTCTGGGCTAGGATTTTCGGAATTAGCTTTGCGCTTGGGGTGGTCACGGGCATACCGATGGAGTTCCAGTTCGGCACGAACTGGTCGGAATTTTCGAAGAGCGCAGGTGGCGTGATCGGCCAGACCCTGGCGATGGAGGGAGTGTTTTCGTTTTTCCTCGAATCTTCTTTCCTGGGCGCATTTCTTTTTGGTGAAAAACGACTGGGTCCCCGCGGGCACTGGTTTTCATCGCTCATGATGTTTCTTGGTTCGTGGCTCTCCGGCTATTTAATCGTCGCGACGGATGCGTGGATGCAGTATCCCGTCGGCTTCTTCCGTGGCTCGGACGGATCGTTCCGACTGCAGAGCTTCTGGGCGCTGATACTGAATCCGTGGGGTCTCTGGCAATACGCGCACACGATGATCGGCGCCGTCCAAACCGGCTGCTTCGCCATGGCCGCCGTCGGCGCCTACTATCTCCTCTCTCATCTCCACGAAGAATACGGAAAGTTGTTCGTACGGGTTGGCGTCACGGTGGGAGTGGTCGCGGCCGTCCTGCAACTTTTTCCCACGGGCGATGGTCAGGGCGCAATGATCGCGAAACACCAGCCCGCCACGCTCGCGGCCATGGAAGGGCTGTTTCACACGGAAAACGGAGCGCCGCTGGCAATTCTCGGGCAGCCCGATGTCCCGAACCAACGTCTCGACAACCCATTCATGGTGCCCCGCGCGCTGAGCTTTCTCACGTATCGAAGCTGGAGCGCCCAGGTGAACGGTCTCGATCACTTTTCATCGGACGAATGGCCCGATCATATCGAACTGCTTTACTTCAGCTATCACATCATGGTGGGCCTGGGAACGATCTTCATCGCGATTCTGGTGATCGCCGCGTGGTTGTTATTTCGCGGCGCGCTCTTCCGCTCAAAAGCCATGCTCTGGATACTCATGCTCGCCGTGCCTCTGCCGTTCATCGCCAATACCGCGGGCTGGATCACGGCTGAAGTGGGGCGCCAGCCGTGGTTGATTTACGGTTTGATGCGCACGAGCGCCGGTTCTTCGCCTCTCGTGTCGGCGGGGAGCGCGTGGTTCACGCTGATTGGTTTCATGGGGCTGTACACGATTCTGGCGATACTGTTTCTGTTTCTGGTGGGCCGCGAGATTCATCGTGGCCCCGAATCGCCCGGTCACGGTTCGGCTCTGTAGCCGCCGCGAACCGGGGGCTGCGTTGAGAAAGATGCGCTGACAAAGGAACGTCATGGGAACGGTCTGGTTCTGTCTGGTTGCGATCCTGATCGCCGGCTACGTCGTGCTCGACGGATTCGATCTCGGCGTCGGCATCCTCCATCTTTGGATTGCGCGCAACGACGCGGAACGACGGGTTGTGATCCGTTCGATCGGCCCGGTATGGGACGGCAATGAAGTGTGGCTGCTCGCGGGAGGCGGTACGCTCTACTTCGCCTTTCCCGCCGTGTACGCCGCGGGCTTCAGCGGATTTTATCTGCCCTTGATGATGGTCCTGTGGCTGCTGATCGTGCGGGGAGTCGCGCTCGAATTCCGTAGCCATGTCGCGGGACACATCTGGTCCGCGTTCTGGGATGCCTGTTTCGCGTTTGCGAGCATCCTTCTCGCGGTTTTTTACGGCGCTGCGCTGGGCAACGTAGTCCGCGGCGTTCCCTTCGATTTGAGCGGCCGGTTCTTCGAGCCGCTGTGGACCAATTTCCTGCCCATGGGACGGACTGGAATCTTGGATTGGTACACGATCCTTGTCGGCGTCACCGCACTTCTGGCGCTGGCGCTTCACGGAGCGGCGTGGCTCGCGGTCAAGACCGAGGGCGAGTTGAACGCGCGCGCAGCAAGGTGCGCGGCGTTCATTTGGTGGCTGGTTGCGCTTGTGACTGTGGTGCTCACCGTCGCCAGTTTCCGGCTGTTGCCCCAACTCGCGACGAATTTCCGCGCGCAGCCTTGGGGATTCGTGTTCCCCGTGCTGGCAGTTGCCGGACTGGCCGGCGTGAAATGGTTTGGTTTCGCCAGGAACGAACTCGCCGCGTTCGGAGCGTCGTGCGCCTATCTTCTCGGGATGCTCACAAGCGCCGCGTTCAGCTTGTATCCGATTGTGCTGCCCTCAAGCCCGCACACGCTTTCAAGCGGTCTGACGGTTTCGAACGCCAAGGCGGGGGATTACGGTTTGAAGATTGGGCTCATCTGGTGGTTGATTGGAATGGCGCTTGCGACCGGCTACACGGTTTTCACATACCGGAGCTTTGCGGGAAAGGTCCGCGCGCAGGACGCGGAAGATCACGAACGCTACTGAAACACCGCATCGCGCGCAGGTTTAACTCAGGTTTTTCGCAGGCCTAGAACAGTCAGTCCGGCTCCCGAGACGATCACGATGCCGCTCAGGATCGCCGGAATTGAAACGATCCGCCGCGTCTCCACCTTCAGACTCTGGCGCCCGATTTGGATCACACTTTGCTTCGCCGGCATCTTGAGATCGGGGTGAATCAGAGCGGCCACGCCGGCCACGATGAACACGATACCGAGCAGCGCAACGAGTCCCTTCATTTTGCGAGTCTCCTCAACTGCCACCGCGCTACGGATCGAGAGCGCGCGACCCAAATCATGAGCCAGCTCACGGGTTCATCTTAGGGCGCCAGCGGACGCAGAATCTCGTCCAGGTAGTCCGGACGGCTCTCGTCGCGCACCAGATGCGGATACCGCGGCCCGCCGTGATAGTCCACAGAATACGTCTGGACTTGCGGGCCGTTCGTGGCAATCAACTGAATCGGTGCGGTCGTCGCCTCCGCGGCGTCGATAGCTTCCTTCAAGACCCCCGGCGAAAATTGCTGCCCGTTGACCGCCGTGATTTTCATTCCGGGGCCGAACCCGGCCTTGTAAGACGGGCCGTTGTAAATCACGTCGGCCACCGTTCCGTCGTTGAGCACCACCAACCCGATCGAACTTCCCAAATTCATCGCCTTTCTCGTTACCTCGCGGTTCTCCATGATTTCGTTCGGCTGGTCGTTGTAGATGAGCTTCCATCCGCCGTTTTCCACGGCTTCGAGCGGCGTGCGCGGCGCCAGCGAATCGAGACGCGATCGCAGGAAACCGCTCCAGTCATACGGCGCGAGGCTGTTCAATGTCGCGACGATATCGTCAAACGTGTAGGTCTTCAGATCGGGCTCGCCGTCTTTCCCTCCGTGAAAGGCGCGGCAAAAGTCGTTCATGGACTTTTGATCCTTGGTCAGGCGGCGCAAAGTCGTGTCCACGTCGAGCCAGAGAAATTCGCCCTCTTCGTAAAAATCGACGCTGCGGCGCCAGTTCTGCCAGTCCACATCCGCGTTATAGAGGAACACCGCGGCGTCGGCCGTGTCCTGCAAAGGCCGCCAGTCGCGCCCGGGCCGCAAGTCGAGCATCGACGCGAGCCGTGCCATATCTTCTCGATCCTGCTGAGCGCTCCAGAGTCCGCTGCGAGCGGTGAGGATTTGGCCCAGATATTCCGTCAGGCCTTCGTAGACCCAAAGCAGATCGTCCTTCATCGGCTGGTGATAGTCCGGAGTCGCAAGGTCGGCTGGACGGCGGTATTTCCCGTTCCACGAATGCACGAATTCGTGGGGGAGCAGCCCGGCGAAGTCGATGCGGCCCGACTCGTCGATCAGGCTGCGCTCCATGGTGCGGTCGTCGCTCGACTCATGGTGCTCTAGGCCGAAGTGCGCGACGTCGTCGCTCAGCGTGACCAGGAAATGGTAATCGCGATAGTGCCGGACGCCGAAGAGCGCGCCCGTCTCCGCGACGAGCTGCTTAAAGTGCATCTGCATTTCCGGAGTCATAGCAAGTGCGGCTGAGCTGTCCGCCGCGATATCCATCTCGTGCAGCGGATTCTGGCCGGGAGTCAACTTAATCGCCCGAAAATATCGGCCCGAGATGACCGGAGAATCCACGAGCATATCGAGCGGCACGGGTGAGAAATCGATCGTGTCGCCATTCTGCTTGGGGCCGGGCAGCGCCGTTCCGAATTTCCAACCGGCGGGCAGCTTCAGGCTGGGAATGTAGGTGAGGTCCGCGGCCGGATATCCGGCGGGATACAGGAGCACCTGATTCCAGCTCAACAAATTCAGAAACGCCGTCGCGGAAGAGCCGGCGGAGTATCCCTCCGCGGGCGCCGAGAGAAGAAAATCAAAATCGATGTCGAGCGATGTCACTCCCTGCGGAATGTCGAGGTGGAATGCGAACATATCCAGCAAATCGCGCCGCCACGCGATCGTTTTTCCGCCCGCCGTAAATTTCAAGCCCGCCATCTCGATGATCGGGCCGTCCGGCATGTGCTCTCCCGGAATCCATTCCGGGTAGTAGAGCACGAGCGGCCCAGGCTGTACCGGCATCTGGAGGTGAGTGTGCAGGATCTTTTGCGGAGCGCGCGTCGAGTCGACTTCGATCCGAATCGGGCCGGGCGGCGTCTGCGCCCCGAGCCGCGCACCGGAACCGAGAGCCGCGACGGCGGCGAGCGTGAACAGCAACGCGCTCTTGCGGAGAGATCCGATCATTCTTCCCCCTTTGCGCGGGCCCCCGCGTTTGATTGTCGGGCAGCGAGGGTCGCCGTTCTTTGTTTTGAATGGGATACAAGGATTTCTGCCCGGCAGCCATTGTCGGGCAGAGGCGCGTGGAAAGCGCGCGCTTGCCCCGCCGGGAGCCGATGGATGGACGATGCGCCATTGGTTTTTGGTAGCAACTATCGACGCCATTTTCATCGCGCTTATCTTAGATGACTCAGGCCGAAGTGCAAGCGCGCAGTTCCGTGGACTTTTGGAGGAGACTTCAAGACAATCCCAGCGAGGGTGACGATTTGAAATTCGACGCGATCGCGATCAGGTCGGGACAGGCGGCGAACTGGTGCAGATTCTCGGCGCGCTGATGCTGGCCGGCGCGCCGTACACGGTGCTGAAGGGCGCGGTATACATCCATTCGACGCTTGCGAAGGGCTTCTTTGGCCTGATGGACCCTATCAAATTCGTTGACTCGTGATGCAGATGCAAGGTGAAGGCCCTGCTTCACTTCTGTTTGTCCCATAAATCAATTTGACAGATCGCCAGTCTTGAATCAGAATCCTGCCGGTTCAACGTGGGGAGGTGCGACGGTGTCTCCCGGGCTTCTGAGTTTTACTCCGCGTAACGCTTCAACCCGTTTGTTCCCACCCAGAACTTTTCTGTCCCGTGAATTTTTCAGTTTCCGCGCGATCAAGCGCCCCAATTTTTCATCACACTTAGCGTCTACCATGCCGGGCTGGTTGAAGTGAGATAAGAGATCGAAGAGCGGGAGGCTCACGCAATGGAGACGACTCGCCGGAATTTTCTGAAGGCCGCAACTATCGGAGGCGCCGCGGCAACCGTTTTCGGCTTCGATTTGAAGCCCGCCTATGCGGAACTCCGTGAGCTCAAAATCGCCCGGGCGACCGAGACGCGCTCCACGTGTCCGTACTGCTCGGTAAGCTGCGGAGTTATCATTTATACGCTCGGCGACAAGGCCAAGAACGTCACTCCGCAAGTCATCCACGTCGAGGGCGATCCGGACCATCCGATCAACCGCGGGACGCTTTGCCCAAAGGGCGCATCTCTCGAACAGGACATTTTGAACGAGCGGCGCTTGCTGAAGCCGCAAGTGCGCCGGCCGGGCGGAACGGATTGGGAGGACATCTCCTGGGACAATGCGCTGAGTGAAATCGCCCAGCGCGTGAAGAAATCGCGCGACGACACGTTCGTCGAAAAAGACGCGATGGGCCACACCGTGAACCGCTGCGAGGGAATCGCCTTCACCGGCGGCTGCACCGACACCAACGAATTCAACTTTCTGGTCGTCAAGACCATGCGCAGCCTGGGGGTCTGCTACCTGGAAAACCAGGCCCGTGTTTGACACGGCCCCACGGTCTCAAGTTTGGGACCAACATTCGGACGCGGGGCCATGACGAACGGCTGGATCGACATCAAGAACACCGACATGATGTTGATCATGGGTGGGAACCCGGCGGAGAACCACCCCTGCGGCTTTAAGTGGGTCATCGAGGCAAAACGGAACCGCAACGCCAAGATCATCTGTGTGGACCCGCGCTTCACGCGGACTGCGTCGACGGCTGACCTCTTCCTTCAGATTCGCGCGGGAACCGACATCGCATTCCTAGGCGGTCTGATCAATTACGCGATCGCAAACGATCGCATCGCGAAAGATTATCTCGTCAACTACACCAACGCCTCCTTCGTGGTGAAGGAAGGGTTCAAGCTACCTGAAGACGGCCTGTATTCCGGCTTCGATCCGGTGGCGCACACCTACGATAAATCTTCCTGGAACTACGAAGAGGGCGGCGACCTCACCGGTAAAGCTGTCGCTGCCGAAGCGCCGCATAAGCCAGCACCCGCGCCCGTTCCGGCGAAGCCCGGCCAGGCTCCCCCGCCGCCACCCGCATTGCCAGCCGACGTGGCTCACGATCTGAGCTTGCAACATCCCCGCTGCGTCTTCCAGCTATTGAAGCAGCAGTATTCGCGCTACACGCCGGAGATGGTCGAGCGCATCACGGGCATACCGAAGGACCAATTCCTGAAGGCTGCCGATCTTTTTACGTCGATTCGCAAGAACGGCGACATGAAGAAAGCGGCGACGATCATCTACGCCGTCGGGTGGACGCAGCACACGTTTGGGACGCAGATCATCCGCACGGCCGCGATGATGCAGCTCTTGATGGGGAACGTGGGCCGGGCGGGCGGAGGCGTCAATGCGTTGCGCGGCCATTCGAACATTCAGGGCGCAACGGACATGGCCGGCATCTTCGACAACTTGCCGGGGTACCTCAAGGTACCGAATCCAACGGATACCGATCTTGCGGCGTACCTCAAGCGAATTACGCCGACGTCGTCGAAGCCCGGCGCGTGGGATTCCTTCAACTACTGGTCGAACACGCCCAAGTTTGTGACTTCGTTATTGAAGACGATGTACGGCGATGCCGCGACGAAGCAGAACAACTTTGCGTTCGATTATCTGCCGAAGGTGGACCGCAACTATTCCTGGACGCAGATCTGGGACCAGATGTATCGGGGTAACGTGAAAGGACTTTTCGCCTTCGGCATGAATGGCGTGATGATCGGGCCGGACACGAGCAAGAACATCGAGGCGCTGAAGAAAGCCGAGTGGCTCGTCGTCGGTGAAATCTATCCGGATGAAACCAGCGAGTTCTGGCGCGCGCCGGGCATCTCCGCCGATGAAATGAAGAACATCAAGACGACCGTCTACCGCCTGCCGTGCGCCGGCTTCGCCGAAAAAGACGGCAGCATGACCAACTCGGCGCGATGGCTCCAGTGGAAGAACACGGCACTTCCGCCTCCGGGCCAAGCCCGCCTCGATCAGGATATCGTCGCGCAGATTTTCCTGCGGGTTCGCGATCTCTACAAGAAAGACGGCGGAAAGTTTCCCGATCCGATCCTGAATCTGACGTGGCCATATACCGATCCGCAGCATCCGGCGCTCAGCGATGTTGCGAAAGAGATCAACGGCAAGGCGCTTGCAGACCTCACCGACCCGGCGACCCAACAAACAACAAAGACCGGCCAGCAGCTTCCCGGCTTCGCCTGGCTGAAGGACGACGGGACGACCTCCTGCGGCAACTGGATCTATTGCGGCTCTTGGACGGAAGTGGGCGCTCAAATCCAGCGTCGCGGCACGGAAGACCCGTCGGGCCTCGGGATTTATCCGAACTGGGGCTGGTCGTGGCCGGCGAATCGCCGCGTGCTGTATAACCGCGCCTCGTGCGATTTGGACGGCAAGCCGTGGGATCCGCAGCGGAGACAAGTTTGGTGGAATGAAGGCGCGCAGAAATGGGTGGGGAACGATGTGCCGGACTTCAAGGCGGACTCTCATCCGAAAGACCACCTGGGTCCGTTCATCATGAATCCCGAAGGCGTCGGAAGGCTCTTCGTGCCGCTCGGCGCCCTGGCCGACGGGCCGTTTCCGGAGCACTACGAGCCGTTCGAAAGCCCGATAGCGAATCCTCTGCATCCGAACCAATCGAACAACCCGGTAGTGAAGAAGCTCACGACACCTGCGGACAAATTTGGCACTCCAGCGGACGGTTTCACGGTCGTCTGCACCACCTACCGCCTGACGGAGCAATACCACTACTGGACGAAAAATAACCCGATGAACGTCCAACTGATCCCCGAGGCGTTTATTGAAATCCCGGTGGAGCTTGCGGACGACATGGGAATCCGTGGCTCGGAAAAGATCAAAGTCACAAGCGCGCGCGGCACGTACATTGCGAAGGCCTTCGTCACGCGCCGCATCAAGCCGATGACGATTGACGGCAAGAAGGTTTACCAAATCGGCTTGCCAATTCACCAGGGCTTCCGCGGAATCGCCGAAGACGCCGACCGAAACGCGCGCACGCCGGCGAATCTCCTTTCGCCAACGGTCATCGATCCGAACGCCTACACCCCGGAGTTCAAGGGCTTTCTCGTGAAAGTCGAAAAGGCTTAGGAGACCACGATGAGCCAGGTGTCGAACGAAATTCGGCGGATTTCAGGGCATGCCGGCTCGGTTCCCGGAGAGGGTTTCAGCCGGGATTACGACGTCTGCAAGCTGGTCGACACGACCACGTGCATCGGGTGCAAAGCATGCGAAGTCGCCTGCCTCGAATGGAACGGCTACTCGTTCAGCGAGACGACGTTCGACAATTCCTATCAAACGATGCCGGAGACGCAGTGGAACTATTGGAACCTGATCAAGTTCAACGAGCACGAGCGGGAAGACGGCAGCATGCAGCTCCTGATGCGCAAGGATCAGTGCATGCACTGCGAGGAGCCGGGGTGTCTCGCTGCGTGTCCTGCCGATGGAGCGATCGTTCAATACGCCAACGGCATCGTGGACTTTCAGCAGGACCATTGCATCGGCTGCGGCTACTGCATCACCGGATGCCCGTTCAACATTCCGAAATTCAGTCCCACGGCCCGCAAGGTGTTCAAATGCACGCTCTGCAACGACCGCGTGACGCAGGGCCTCGAGCCCGCGTGCATCAAATCCTGTCCGACGGGCTGCCTGCACTTCGGCTCCAAGGCGGACATGAAGGATCTCGCCGAGACGCGTGCGACGCAGCTTCGCGAACATTCCGGATTTGAGAACGCTGGAGTGTACGATCCGGCCGGAGTTGGCGGAACGCACGTGATTTACGTGCTGCACGATGCGAAGAACCCGGAGCTGTACGGCGGACTGCCCAAGAACCCGACGATTCCATTGGCGGTAAGTCTCTGGAAAACGCCGCTGAAGTGGATCGGCAATCTGGCGATCGTCGGCGGTCTCATGGGATTGGCGGTCCATTACCTGCGATTTGGTCCGAAGAGCGAAGAAAGCCGTGATTCTTCCCAGCAGGGTGAAAAGCGATGAATGACCAAGCCCGTCTTCTTCCGAATGGACGCATTCTGCGGTACACATTTGGCGAGCGCCTGATGCATTGGTGCGCGGGCGTCTCATACGTGTATCTGCTGCTCACCGGTCTCGCCTTTTGGTCACCGTGGCTGTTTTGGATGGCAGTGGCGCTGGGTGGCGGCACGATTTCGCGGGAACTGCATCCGTGGGCCGGCTTGATATTTTTCCTCTCCACGATCTGGATGTACCGGACGTGGGCGTCTCAAATGCACGAGACCAAAGTCGACAAGGAATGGTGGCACGCTCTCCCGCACTACATCATGAACGAGGATGATCGCGTGCCAAAGATCGACCGGTTCAACGGCGGCCAGAAGTCCCTTTTCTGGGGTTTCTTCTGGTGCGGGTTGCTGCTGTTGCTCTCGGGTCTCGTACTTTGGTTTCCGCAGGGGATTCCCTGGAGCTTGAGATACCTTCGTTACATCGCCGTGATCGTTCATCCGGTCACGGCGCTTCTTACGATTGCCCTGTTCATGATTCACTTGTACATGGGACTTGCGGTCGAGGGCGGCGCGCTTCACTCAATGGTTCGCGGGGACGTGTCCCAAGCCTGGGCGCGGGCGTTTCACCGGCTGTGGTATGAAAGAGTCCTGAGCGAGTCCGCGTCGAAAAAATGAAAGTTGGCAAGTGGGACGCGCGAATTCGCCGCGCCGCGGAATTAGCTTCGTCGCACGAGTTTGCGGCTGAGGGGCTTCTCTTCTACGGCCACATCGGCCAATTCCAGAAATCCATCTACGCGCGAGTCGAGGCGGCGGTTGGTCCTGGCAAGAAGCACCGCGTGCCCGGCGCGCTCCGCCAGGAATTCGATTCGTTTGTGCTGCTCCCGCAATTCGCGCCGTTTCTTTCGACGGTTGAACAGCACGCTCCCGCCGCGCTCTCGCAAGCGGCGCGCGATCTCCGTGCGAAGGAGAGCGGTCATTGGAAGCAGGTGCTGGCCGAATTCTGGCAGGACGGCTCTTTTTTGCCGGAAGATTCGCGCGGCGCGGAGGCCCTGATCGCCTGGATGTTTTTGCAGCCGTATGCCGAGTATCTGGCGGATCACACCGTTCAGGATCCGCTGAACGGGACTCCGCCGCTCTGCCCGCTGTGCGGATCGAAACCGCTGGTGGGCGTGCTTCGGCCGGAGGGTGATGGAGGAAAGCGATCGTTGATTTGTTCGCTCTGCGCCAGCGAGTGGGAATTCCGCCGGATTGTTTGCGCGGCGTGCGGCGAAGAGGACGTGCACAAGCTCGCGGTATATACCGCCGAGCAATTCAAGCACGTGCGCGTGGAAGCCTGCGATGCCTGCCACACGTATATCAAGACGGTCGATCTAACCAAGAACGGCAATGCCGTGCCCGTCGTCGACGAACTCGCCACCATTCCGCTGAATCTCTGGGCAACGGAACATGGCTACGTGAAACTGCAGACGAATCTTTTGGGAATATAAGCTGCCGAGTTTTTTTGGCGTACCGAATTCGGCGCCTCCGATGGCGGGTCGCTGCGTTCCCTCAAGTCGGCCGGCCAGCAAATCCTTCTCACGCGAAACGTATTGAGTATAGAATCGGCGCCGGTCGCGGCTGGAACGGCATCGCACGCGCCAAAAGCGATCTTTCGCGGCTCAAACGAGGACTCCATCATGAGTGATCTCTGGCATGAGTAAGCTCCGGCTTGCAATGGCGTGCTCGAATTACGACCGCACGCGCGCTCTCTTCGATGGCCGCGTCCCCGTCGACGGCATCGAGCTGAACTGCCTGAGCTTGCCGATCGAAGAAATTTTCTTCCGCATGCTGCGGCATCACGAGTTTGACGTGGCCGAGATGTCGCTGTCGTCCTACGTCGTGTCGCTCTTCGCGGAGGATCCCCAATTCATTGCGATTCCGGTCTTCCCATCGCGGTTTTTCCGGCACTCGTGCATTTTTGTCAACCGCGAAAGCGGCATCCGCGAGCCGAAAGATCTGATCGGAAAGCGCGTGGGCACGCCGGAGTATCAGATGACCGCGGGAGTCTGGATCCGCGGCATCCTGAGCGACGAATACAAAGTGCCGGTCGCGGGCGTCACGTACTTGCGCGGCGGGGAAGAGCAGCCGGGGCGCCCCGAGAAGCTTCGCCTGAGCTTGCCGCCTGAAATCCGGCTCGAATCGATCCCTGACGGCAAGACGCTCGCTGGGATGCTGGAGTCGGGCGAAATCGATGCGCTCTATACGGCGCGCATGCCGTCCACATTCGTGCAAGGATCGGGCAGAGTGCGGCGCCTCTTCGAGGATTATCAGGCCGTCGAGCGAGCCTATTACCTGAAGACCAAAATTTTCCCAATAATGCACACGGTGGTGATCCGCCGCGACGTGTACGAAAAATCTCGATGGGTCGCGCAGTCGCTCTGCAAGGCGTTCGCGCAGGCGCAGCACGAAGCGTATCGCGAGCTGTACGATTCGGGCGCGCATGCGTGCATGTTGCCCTGGCTCACGCAGCACGTCGAGGACACGCGCGCGCTGATGGGCGCCGACTTCTGGCCGTATGGCTTGGAGCGGAACGCGCTCACGCTCGAAACGTTTCTGCGGTACTCGTTCGAGCAGGGCCTTTCGAAGCGGCAACTAAAGCGTGAGGAGCTGTTCGCGCCGGAGTCGCTCGAATCATTCAAAGTCTGAGGCGCTGTCGCTCATTTCACCCGCATCCAGGGAGACCTCCTTGGCACCCCCGGCCGGCTTGATTCCGCAAAAATGGTGGACGATGACTCGCGGTGATGTGGACGCGACGATCACGCAGGTCGGCGCGATCATTGCCCAGCTTTTCATCCCTGTCCTCTTGCTCGCATCGGCCGGAATTTCTACTGCGTTCAGCCTGGCGCACCTCGTGCCGGGATTTGCGCTCGGATTCCTAATCGGCTCGGCGGGCTTGATCCAACTCGCAGTGGCGCTCGCAAGGCGCGAAGGCCGCGCGGACGTCACGGCTCACGTCTATGGCAACAACGTTCCGGCGATCATCACCTACACGCTGTCGATTTTTCTTCCCGTGTACCTTGAAACGCACGACGCGAATCGCGCGTGGCAGGTGGGAGCTGCGGCGGTGGTATGGACCGGCATCATCAAGCTCGTTGCGGCGCCGTTTGCCGGCGCGTTCCGGCGCTACATTCCCGTGCCGGCTTCGATGACGGTGTTCGGCGCGGCGATGTACAGCTACCTCGCGCTCGTCGTGTTGCAGCGGATTTTCGATCAGCCGCTGGTCGGGATCGTTGCGCTCGCCATCGTATGCGTCACCGTGTTTGCGGGCGTGCCAATTACGAAATACCGGATTCCGCCATTCCTTTTCGCGTGGATCGTTCCGCTCGCGCTTGGCATCCTCGTGCATTACGTACACCCGGTGTGGCAGGGCGTATCCTTCGTGCTTCCGTTCGTTCCCCCCGGCGGGCCGCTCTACGCGATGGCGCTGGCGGTGCCGTATCTATCCGTGATCGCGCCGATGGCGATTTACCATGTGCTGCAAGACATCGCCACGGTCGAGGGCGCCACGGCCGCGGGAGACAACTACGACGCGCGCAGCGTGGTCGCATGGGACGCCGTGGGCACGCTGCTGTGCGGTTTGGCGGGAAGCATCGTCACGCCGGTGATCTACGCGCTGCATCCGCCGTATAAGGCGCTCGGCGCGCGAATCGGCTTTGCGTTCTGGACTCCGGTGATCCTGCTGGCGGTGGTGATGAGCGGGCTGACGTCGTTCATCGCCGGGCTGTTTCCGTGGCCGATTCTCGCGGCGCTGATCGCGTATGTGGCCGTCGGAGTCGGCACGGCGACGCTGCGTCGCGTCGATCGAAAGTACCTCAGCGTGGTGCTGCTCGGTTTCGTGCTGCCGGTCGGCGCCGTGGTTTCCGCCGCCATAAATTCCGCGCTGCCGGCATTGCAGCTTTCGGCGGCGAGTCCCGACGTTCAGGCCGCGCTGAACCGGTCGATTTACTGGTGGTCGTTGCGCGGGCTTGGCAACGGATTTCTCTTTCTCGTGTTGGTGGTGGCGTCGGTCGTCACCGAGGCGATCGACCGCAACTTCGGCCGCGCGGCGATCTGGTGCGCGATAGCGGCGGCATTTTCCTGGGTCGGACTGATGCACTCAGAGGCGCTGCGTTGGAGAGCGGAGCCGATGTACGCGGCAGGCTGGCTTGTCGCCGCGGCGATCGTCTACTCCGCGCGCTGGTGGCGCGGCGACGCGCAGAAAGCGCAGTGAACGAACTCCGCGTCGCGCGGCTCTCCCGGCGCAGACGCATTGAATGGTGGAGGCGGGGGAGTTGCGGGCGGTTTAGGCCCGTCCTGAGCGAAGTCGAAGGGAACCCCCTACCAGGGCGTCCTTCTTTTCGCGACTCCAGCTTTTCAACTGGTTTTCCCGCTGACGCGCTGAGGAGAGCGAATCGTGCTGCTCGCTCCACACTAGTTCCACGGGCAAGCGCCTGGCAGTCCAGTCCGCACCCTTGGCGGAGTTGTGTTCATCGCAGCGGCGTCGCGGATCTTCGGCAACGCCGACATAGAAGGAATCGTCGGCGCAGCGGAGAATATAGCAGTAATACATCAGAGTTCTTGCCCTTCGACTCGCCCAGAATACGGGCTCGCTCAGGACAAATTTTTCGCCCTGCGAAAAATTTGGAGGCGGGGGGAGTTGAACCCCCGTCCGAGAAGCCTTGCCACCCGAAGACTACATGCTTATCCCGTTCCGAAGGTTTCGCCGACGAAGCTCAGAGCGGGCAAGACGCGCCGCCGGCTAGTCCGATGTTCTCGCCGCCGCATTACGGACCGAAATGCGACGGCCAGCCTACTGTGTGACGCCTCATCTCAAGCGCGCAGGCGACGCTTGAGGAGACGCGCTACCTACTTTTGGTTAGGCAGCGAGAGCCAACTGTGAGTTGCCAGTTGTGTTGTTTCACCCAATTGCGGGTAGGTGACGCCCGGCATGCCTTCGGGCCGCGACAGCTTCCGTCGAAACCGTTTCGCCCCCGTTGGTAGCTTTATTTTACCACCCCGCGCGTCGAAGGCAAAATGACTCCGGGGAAGCCACCTGCCATGTCGTCAGCGCGTCAGCATGGCGATCAGAGGGGCGTACTTCGGGTAGCGGGCGCATAGCTCATCGCGGTGGCCCGCTTCGTAGTCCGCGGGGTCGAAGCCCGGCGCCATCGTGGTTCCCATGAGCGCAAATTTGCCGCCCGGGGCGAGGCGCGAGGCCTGCCACGTGCCTCCGCAAACCCTTTGCTGCAGACGCATCCCCGCCGCGATGTCGGAGCCTATGAGAAGGGCCTCTGCAGTTCCGTCCTGTTTGAGCAGCACCATTTCGATCGGGTCGCCCAGATAGAAATGATAGATCTCGTCTCCGCGCAGCCGGTGCATCGCCGAAAAGGTCTCCGGCGTCAGCATGTAATAGATAGCCGTGGCCAGCGCTCGGTCACCGGGATAGCACGAGCCCAGCGCATCCTTCGGCAGTATCTTCGGGGATCGGTACGCCTCCGCGAAAAATCCGCCCTCGGGAAGCAGCGGCTCCATCTTGAGCAATTCACGAATCTTTTCGGCTGTCAGCATGGCGCCTCGGCTTGCTCCGATCGGCTCGGATTGGGGGTCTTTTCGAGGCAGAAGATACGAAGCGGCGGCTAGGAAGGCAAGCAAAACCTCTTATATGAACCTCATCCGGCAAGAGCGCATGGGTCTGTCCTGCCTCAGTTGGAATTGGAGAAAGCGTTCATCCGTTAAGACACTAACGAAGCGAACACATGAAAAAGCAACGGAAGCACTACACGTCGGAAGAGAAGGTTTCCATTCTGAGGAGGCATTTGGTGGAAGGGGTGCCGATCTCGGACCTGTGTGATGAACTGGGACTCCAGCCGACGGTGTTCTACCGCTGGCAGAAGGAGTTCTTTGAGAACGGAGCGGCGGCTTTTCAGCAGCGAGGACGGACCAACCATCAGCCCGAACAGGAACGAATCGCGTATCTGGAGAAGAAGATCCAGACGAAGGATGAGGTCTTGGCCGAACTGATGGCGGAGCACGTGGCCCTAAAAAAAAGAGTTGGGGAACTCTGACCGGGGTCTGGGTTCCGCACGATACGCGGGACCAAATCGTGGATTTCGTCCGGCGCTGGTCGGAGAAGACTGAGATCAGCGCCGGGCGGTTCATCCGGTGGCTCAGCATCACGGCCAGCAAGTTCTACGGCTGGCGCGATCGCTACGGCAAGACCAATGAGCATAACGGCTGGGTTCCCCGGGACTTTTGGCTGGAGGAGTGGGAAAAGCAGGCGATCATTGCCTTCCATCTGAAGAACCCGCTGGAAGGCTACCGGCGGCTGACGTTCATGATGCTGGACGCCGACATCGTGGCGGTGAGTCCGGCCAGCGTGTGGCGGTGCTGAGCCGGGCGGGACTGCTGCGGAAGTGGAACGGGAAGCCTTCGAAGAAAGGGACCGGGTTTGAACAACCGCCGCAGCCGCACCAGCATTGGCATATCGATGTTTCCTACCTGAACGTTTGCGCGACGTTCTACTACCTGTGCAGCATCCTGGACGGCTACAGTCGTTTCCTAGTTCATTGGGATCTGCGCGAGCAGATGACGGAAGCCGACATTGAGATCATTCTGGAACGGGCCAAAGAGCAGTACCCGGGGTTAGGCCGCGAGTCATTTCCGACAACGGGCCGCAATTTATCGCCAAGGACTTCAAGGAGTTCATCCGCATTTCGGGCATGACGCACGTCAGGACTTCGCCGTATTACCCGCAGTCGAACGGCAAAATCGAACGTTGGCACAAGTCACTCAAAGGGGAGTGCATCCGGCCTGGCACACGGCTGTCGCTGGAAGATGCGCGGCGTCTCGTTACGGGTTACGTCGAGCATTACTACAACGTCCGTCTGAACAGCGCCATCGGCTACATCACGCCGAAGGACATGCTCGCCGGGCATCAGCAGGAGATTCAGGCCGAGAGAGATCGGAAGTTGGAGACGGCGAAGGAACAGCGGAAGAACCGACGCCACTGGCCGCGTGACGCGGATTACTTGCGAGTTGCCGACTAACAGCTTGTTGAACAATTTAGTTTTCGAAGCTTTTTCGTTCTCACGTGTTGAATTCTGGCTGGGTTATAAAGGAATGGCTTGGGTTTTTCTATCTACCGAGACGGCTTATCCAAGCC